>OIYR01001845.1_pt1 | contig 9965 bp, 4 predicted proteins | sample 1588221 | NCBI WGS metagenome assembly OIYR01 (sample SAMN03283292) | human gut metagenome | biome: human-associated habitat; material: feces | host: Homo sapiens | place: Peru | collected 2012 | reverse complement strand
AACTTATTCGTGAATTATTCATATTTATAAAATTAATTTTGAACAGTTACTTATGGAAATATTCAAATTCAAACACCCACGCAGAGTATATCTCTACGTTTTGCTTTCATTCCTGATGTGCATGTTAGGAGCAAGCAGTATGTCTGGCAGAACACCTCGCAATCCGATTGTGAAAATGACCTCCGGTCCGACCTATTCAAACAATGGCACAGAGGTTACGCTTAAACTATGGATGTATAACTACGATGGCGACAACGCTTACTTTACAGGTAATGTCATGCTTCGTATAGACGACAAAGATGCATGCACTCTCAACAACATGTGGAGTCTGATGTCCAGTAGTACTCATAAAGACGAGGATAAAATCAAGAATTACGTGAATAGTGGCAATGTTGGTTCGCAAGGCATTATAAAGCTTGATGGCGTAAACGTAGGCACAGCGCAGTTTTGCAACGCCCAAAAAAACCAGAAGTGTCCCTATAATAGCAATACAGGGGAGACGAAGTGGACCACTATTGAGCTTAAACTCTCTTTCAACAATTCGTTTTCTTATCGTAAACATACTGTGAGCGTGAATGGTAATTGGCGTGACAGATGCGACGATAGTAAGTATAATGATAAAATCTGGGACCTCCAGAACACTCTCCACGGCTTCGTTTACCCCACCAAATTAGATATTTCTTGGATTGGTTATGATGTAGAATTTACATGGACATATTCTGGCTGGGACAATAACGAGAACAGCAAAGGCAAGTGGGTGTTATACAAAAAAGAGAACGGCACAAGTGTCAAACAGGCGGAAGTCACAAGTCCATATAAGAAAGTTATTACAATCGCCGGTAAAGATTTCAGATGTTTGGCAACCTATTATCTTACCTTCCTGCCCAATGGCTTTAGCGAAACAGCAACCATCAGCGGTCTGACAGTTTCCAAATCCCGAGGAAGTCATACCACATTTGATGGAGTGTGCCGATTTTGCCAGCATGGTATATTTTCTTACACCACAGCCGACGGCAAGGCTATAACTCTTGCAAGCAACATTGACTTTGGTTCCAAGATACTGTCGCATACTGTTGACAACAATGGAAATTGTTTAATAGAGTTTGAAGGCAAATTTACGCGTATACCTGATAGGGCGTTTCAAAATACTAAGATAAACAGTAATAACATTGCAATACCGAATACAGTTACATCTATAGGCTCTTATGCTTTTAAAAATACTGCAATCTCCGGCTATCTTGCCATTCCAAACAGTGTGACAGAAATTGGAGTGGGGGCGTTCGAGAATTGCAGGGAATTAAACTCTCTGTATTTACCGTCTAATCTGAAAAGGATAGAAAACAGAACCTTTAATGCATGTGGTTTTAGCGGCGGACTTACCATCCCGAATTCGGTAACTGAGATTGGCGAAATGGCTTTTTACAATTGCACTGGATTCAATGGCACTCTAACGCTGTCAAATAAACTGGAAACAATAGGGGAATCAGCTTTCTACGGATGTTCTGGATTTACGGGATCTTTAACATTACCCAGCTCAGTAACAACTATCGGACAATCGGCTTTCAGTACTTGTCGCAGTTTTACAAAACTTGAGTTGCCAAATACTCTGAGTGTAATTCCTACTCAAGCTTTTATGCATTGTAGAAGTCTATCAGGAGAACTTGTAATTCCTGCCTCGGTGACGGAAATTGGGCGTCTTGCATTTTATGATTGCCAAAATCTAAATGCAGTAACAGGACAAGTGACGCTGCCTAAATCACTGAAAAAAATTGGTGATAATGTTTTTCTTGACACTGATAATATTAACACTGTTAATTTCCTGTCATTACCAGAAGGTATATCGGGATACTTAGGTTATAAGAAGAAGGCTGTCAGTCTGAGCGACGAATCATATATCAGCCCCAAGGCAAGCGGCACTGTTAATGAAATATCCTACACCCGCAAGATGTCGAACGACTGGGGCACACTCATGTTGCCTTACCCATTGAAGCTGACTGGCAGCGAGCCTTACCGCCTGTATACCATCGAAAAGATGAATGGCGACGAGCTTGTATTAAAACAACTTGATAAAGATGTATTAGCCGGAACTCCATACGTGGTAAAGCGTAAAGGCACAGAATCAGAGCTGACATTTGGTAATGACGATGCAGCGTTGAATACATCGGCAACAATTAATAAACCCGTTGGCGACATGAAATTCAGAGGCACTTACTGGACAGAGGAGGTAACCAGGGGCTATGTCATTGCAAAAGACTGCTTCAGGAATGTGGCTGAACTGATGATGAACAAACCTGAAACTGTGAAAGGCGCCAAGGTTGGTCCGTTCCGCGCTTGGCTCGACGGCACTTCTGCCAACGCTCCTGCCCAACTCAGCATGCGCATCGACGATAATACTACTGGTATCAACGCTATTGATGCTCTCAACGATGCCGAGGCTGAATACTACGACCTCAGCGGCAAGCGTCTCAACGAGCTACAGAAGGGCGTAAACATCGTGCGCATGAAGTCGGGAAAGACTAAGAAGATTATTATCAAATAACGTGGCAAGCCAACAGTATATGGGGGTGTGGCATCTCATTTTATGAGTTTTGCCACACCCTCATATTGCGTTAATAAACATTTTTGTTTGCAAAAAGGAAATACTATTTTTTTGCCACAAAACCACAGATAAACGTTTAAATTCCAATAGATTTTCCAAAATAATTGGAACTTTCCAATTAAAATATTGGAATTCCAATGGAAAATTTGTAGTTTTGCAACGTATCAAAAACAATTCATATGATTACAGCTGAAGAAATAAAACGAATGGCCGAACGAGGCGAATCTTACAACGTTGATTTCAAGGTCGCTGTACCTCCTAAAGTACGCGATATAACAGAGGAAGTATGCAGCTTTGCCAATGCTGCAGGAGGGTATGTGCTGATTGGTATAGATGACCATGGAGTCATTATAGGTGCGCATGTTGACAATTCCAAACGCTCAGCCATCCAAGGCTCCATAGGTGAGATATCCCCTGCTCTTCACATAGAAATCTATTCTGTAGATGTTGATGGAAAAGAGATCTGGGTGTTGGAAGTTCCAGCCGGACGACAGCTACCATATTTCTTTGGAGGAAATGTTTTTGTCAGGGAAGGTGCAAATAGCCAGAAACTCACAAACGTAGAAGAGATTCGAGAGCTATTCCAGCAAGCAGAAAAGATATATTACGATTCAATCCCAACAAAGAAGTATAACATCTATGAGCATCTTGACGCAGATATTGTAAAAATGTTCCGCCAAGAAGCGCATATATCTAATAATGTGGATGATGAGCAACTCCTTGAAAACATACAAGCATTCACTGAGAATGATGATGTCAAGCGTGGAGCCATTCTCTTCTTTGCCCAACATCCAGAGGAACTATTTTTCCATGCAGTTGTGCGATGTACACAGTTCAAGGGTACAGACAAACTGCTCATTATTGATGACAAGACCTTTGGAGGTCCACTTGTTTCTCAATACGAACAGGCGCTTGGATGGCTTCAGGATAAGTTGAAGCTTGAATATGATATACATGGGGTTGGTGCAAGAACCGAGAAATGGGAAATGCCTCTTGATGTATTTCGCGAGGCTTTGATCAACGCTCTCGCCCATCGTGACTATTATGAGCAGGGAGCTTTCACCAGTGTTGAGGTTTATGACGACCGCATTGAAATTACGAATCCAGGAGGACTTCTCCCTATAGTAGCCAAACATTTCGGCAGAAAAAGTCTCTCTCGCAACCCTTATATTTTCAGTCTATTTATGCGAATGAACCTTGTGGAGCATGTAGGGTCAGGCATTGGCAGAATGCAGGAACTCATGCTTAATGCAGGACTCCCTGAACCACAATACGAGACTGAAGGAATGTTCAATATCACCTTATACCGAGCCTCTGCTCTAACTGTAGAACCGAAACTGTCTGATTTGGAGAAACAAGTAATAGAGCTCATGTCTGGAGAGAATAAACCAACAGTGGATGAGTTGTGTGAAAAGATTGGCAGAAAGAAATCTACCACATACAATCTTCTAAAATCTCTCCGTAAAAAAGGTTATTTGAAGTAAAAAATGAATAGAACCCACTTTAAAAAGTGGGTTCTATTTAAATTAAACAAATGTCTTGGTCGGTTTTAAACCTACCTTGACGGTAACTAATCTATGTTAAACTTATATCGAGGCACTTTTTAAAGTGGACTCATTCTTTTTTGAATTTTGCCACACCCTCATATCTGTTAATGTTAACAGAATAACAGATTGTAATATGATATTATGCTGTGGGTGTCATTCTGATTTTTTTTCTTTTGCATAATATCAATTTAAAACAAAATTATTGAAAAAAATTTGATTTTTTATTTGTAATTTTATATAAATATTCATACATTTGCATCTATAATTAGTGTATAAACATAAGGCACATATTATAAGTATATGTGCCTTTTTTGGAAATTTGAAAAGTATAATGTTATGAAAGCACGAGTAATTTTAGCCTCTGCGTTACTTGCAGCGTCGGTCCAAGTCATGGCGCAATCGAGTGGCACATTCAGCGGAACGGTCGTCGACGAGAATGGCGAGCCCGTCATTGGTGCCCAGGTAAAGGTGAAAGGACTGAAGCAAGGTGTTGTCACCGACCTCGACGGCAATTTCACACTGCCTACGGGAGTGAAGCGCGGAACAGAAATCGTAGTCACATACGTAGGTATGGAGTCGCAAACAGTCAAGGCTCAGGCAGGAATGCGCATCAGCTTGCATTCTACACAGCAGCAGCTTGACGACGTATTGGTAGTGGCATTCGGCCAGCAGAAGAAGTCGTCGTTCACCGGTTCGGCTGGAGTAGTAAAGAGCGACATCCTTGAGAAGAAGCAGCTCACCAATGTGTTCAGCGGACTGCAGGGCGAGGTGGCTGGTGTACAGATGACCAATACGAGCGGTTCGCCTACCGCCACTCCGTCGTTTGCCATTCGCGGATTCGGATCTATCAATGCCGGCACGTCGCCACTCATCATTGTGGACGGTGCACCCTACGACGGCGGATGGAACAACCTTAACCCTAATGACGTAGCTAATATTACCGTGCTGAAGGACGCCGCATCAAACGCACTCTACGGAGCGCGCGGTGCCAACGGTGTCATAATGATTACCACCAAGCGTGGTTCGCGCGAGCGTGCCACCATCACGTTCGATGCAAAGTGGGGTGCCAACAGTCGTGCCACGGTCGACTACGATCGCATCACCAATCCTGCACAATATTACGAGACTTACTACAAGGCTCTGTATAATTATAACGTACGCGACAAGGGTATGTCGGCTTTCGACGCCCATGCCACAGCCAACAGCACCCTTGGACTCACCGGCGACAAGGGCGGACTGGGCTATCTTGTTTATACAGTACCCGACGGCCAGTATCTCATCGGCGCCAACGGCCGTATGAACCCCAATGCTACACTGGGCAACCGCGTCTATTATGGTGGTAAGTTCTACACGCTCACACCCGACAACTGGGTTGACGAGTCGTTCCGCACCGGACTGCGCCAGGAGTACAACCTCAACCTCACGGGCGGCACCGAGAAGATGAACTTCTACGCATCGCTCGGCTATCTGAAGAATGAGGGTGTGGTATATTGCTCCGACTTCGAGCGCTACACCGCACGCATCAAGGCCGACTATCAGGCAAAGAAGTGGCTCAAGCTGGGTGCCAACATAAACTACACCCACACCGACCAGCACGACGTAGGCGACGGTTCGCAGTCGCTCTTCGACATCTCTACACGTTTTGCGCCTATCTATCCCGTCTATCTGCGTGACGGCGACGGCAATATCATGCGCGACGAGCACGGCCGCATGTACGACTACGGAGCTGGCGAGAATGCCGGCATGAACCGCCCGTCGAATCTTGAGCCGGCACGCAACGTGCTCCAGACCAACTCGCTCAATGCCAATACTACCTTCGCCAACGTGATGACCCTCAACGGCTTTGTCGACATCACTCCGATTGAAGGACTTAAGTTTACCGTCAACGGCACTGTGACCAACAACGAATGGAAGAACACGTCTACCATACAGTCGTTCTATGGCAACACCGCGACTACCGTGCCCGGCGGCGAGGTAGACAAGACCAACTATCAGACATTCACGCTCAACTTCCAGCAGATAGCCAATTATACACGCTCGTTTGGCAAGCACAACGCCACTGTTATGCTCGGACATGAGAACTATGAGTACAAGTACAACTACCTCTTCGGTTCGCGCCAGCAGATGTTCTCTTATTTCGACGCTACCGAACTCGATGCCGCTGTGAAGGAGATGCACAATGGCGGCTCGTCGAGCGACTACAACACTGAGGGCTACTTCTCGCGCTTGATGTACGACTACGACGGACGCTACTTTGCACAGATGTCTTATCGTCGCGATGCTTCGTCACGCTTCCATCCCGACCATCGCTGGGGCGACTTCTACTCGTTCGGCGGCGCATGGATACTGTCTAAGGAGTCGTGGTTCAAATCGTCGTGGATTGACATGCTCAAGCTGAAGGCTTCGTGGGGACAGCAGGGCAATGACGCCATCGGCGACTATCGTTACACCGACACCTACTATCTGAGCAACTTCAACGGCGAGGTGGCATTTGTACAGAACACCGTGGGCAACCCCAACATCACATGGGAGACCAACTCCAACTTCAACGTAGGCTTTGAGTTCGAACTGCTCAAGCGTCGCATCACCGGTAGTGTGGAGTACTTCCATCGCAAGACCACCGATATGCTCTGCTTCGTCAATGTGCCCTACTCGGGCGGCTATTCAGGCTCGTACGACAACGTAGGCGATATGGTGAACCATGGTGTGGAGTTCGACCTCCACTTCAATCCCATCCGCACCAAGGACATCAACTGGATGATCAATCTCAACGCTACTCACTATAAGAACGAGGTGACCAAACTGCATCCCGACAAGAAGGGTAGCGAGCTCGAAGGCCATTACGGCTATGTCAGCGACCCGTACTTCATTGCCGAGGGTCTGCCTCTGCACTCGTTCCGCCTCAAGAAGTACGCCGGAGTCAACGAGGAGGGCCAGTCGATGTGGTATGTCAGGGACGCACAGACCGGCGAACTCTCTACCACCACTACCAATACGTCGGCGTCTTACTTCAATTGCGGTTCGGCCGACCCGACGCTGTATGGCGGATTGAGCACCACGTTGAGCCTCTACGGTTTCGACCTCTCTGTCACCATGAACTACTCTATTGGCGGCAAGGCTATGGACTACGGCTACCAGGCACTCATGGGCAACCCGTCGTCGGGCAACACCGGATTCTCGCTGCATAAGGATGTGCTCAAGGCATGGTCGGAGACCAACACCGGCAGTCAGATTCCGCGCTTCCAGTATGCAGTCAAGGACAACGACACCAGCTGCAACGGAACGTCCGACCGCTTCCTCACCAATGCCTCTACGCTCACTCTGCAGAACATCAACATCGGCTACACACTGCCCAAGCAGCTCATAGCCAAGCTTGGACTCACCAACGTGCGTGTATATGCGTCGGGCGAGAACCTCTGCTATCTGAGCAAGCGCAAGGGATTCGACCCGCGCAGCAGCTTCTGGGGCTCATCGTCTGAGAGTTCTTACGCTCAGGTGCGCACCTTCACTGGCGGCATAACCGTGCAGTTCTAATCTAAATCAAGGTATATTCAATACGTATAACCTCTTAAAGCATACAATCATGAAAAGATATATAAAGAACACGCTGCTCGCCTCGGTTGCTGCACTGACGCTTTGCTGCAACACGGCGTGCATCTACGAGACTACGCCCAAGGACATGACTGTGCCCGGACAGATAGCCTCCAACAGCAAGTCGCTGCAATATCTTGCCAACTCGCTGCCCTCGTTTCTCGTGACATGGAACACCTTCGGCTCTACCTATTACACCCAGGACTGGGGCTATCCCTGCCAGATGTACATGCGCGACCTGCTGTGTGCCGACTTCCCCATGAGCGACAACGGCTACAACTACTGGATATATACCGAGGACGGTTCGTCGCTGCGCTATGCCTACTATTACTCTTACTACTACTATTACAACTTCATCAAGAACGCCAACAACGTTATCAGCATCGGCAATCAGGCCGTCAATGGCGGCAATGAAGTTGCCAAGCAGTATCTGGGTCAGGGCTACGGCTATCGTGCCATGCTCTATCTTGACCTTGCACGCCTCTTCGAGTACAAGAAGACGGGTGTGAAGGCGCTCGACGATGAGGCTACGACGCTCGGCAGCTACGGTGTCACCGTGCCTATTGTGAAGGAGACCACTCCCACGCAAGACCTCTACAACAATCCGTGTGCTCCCTTCTACACCATGTATCGCTTCATTATGACCGACCTCAACCGTGCCGAGGAATGCCTCGCCGGCTATACACGCTCTATCAAGGCGTATATGGACCGCAGCGTCATCTACGGACTGAAGACCCGACTGTGGCTTGAGATGGCTTCGCGATTCGAGCAGAGTGCCGCCGATTTGCAGAAGCAGATTGAGGCTGAGAATGCCGATGACGGCTACGACAAGCTTGGCATCAATTCGGCTGCCGACTGCTATGCCAAGGCTGCTTACTATGCACAGAAAGCACTTGCTTCGGACGGCTACCATCCACTCACCGAAGCTGAATGGAGCGACCCGGCTACCGGATTCAACACCGCCAACGACTCGTGGATGTTGGGTACACTCATCAACTCGAAGGAGCAGATTAATGAGCTTTCATGGTACACCTTCCTCGGATGGATGTCGGCAGAGACAGAGTGGGGCATGGGTACTCCTAAATACAACGCCTATCGCTGTATAGGCAAGGCGCTGTACGATAAGATTGGCGACAACGACTGGCGCCGCGCTTCGTGGATTAATCCCAATGATGCCGGCTCTACCACTATTCCCGCTGGCTATAAGACCAATGTGTCGGGCGAGAAGTGGTCGACACTGCCTGCCTACTGCAACCTTAAGTTCCGCCCTGGCAGCGGCAATACTACCGACCTTACTGTAGGACTCATGGCCTCGCTGCCGCTGATGCGTATAGAGGAGATACAGTTCGACTACTTTGAGGCAATAGCCCACACCCAAGGCGTAGCAGCCGCTGCTGCCGCATTGCAAGAGTGGGTCAACACCAATCGCTACACTGACGGCTCATATACATGCAATGCCACCACCATGGACGACTTCATCGACGCGCTCATGATACAGCGTCGCATAGAGTTGTGGGGCGAGGGACTCGTGTTGTTCGACTACAAGCGTCTCAATCTGCCCGTTACGCGCAAGTACAGCGGCACCAACTACGCATCGTCAGTGCAGCTCAACTCGTACGACGGCTACGTGGCTCCGTGGATGAACTATATGATTCCGGAGACCGAGAAGGACCACAACCCTGCTGTAATCGTAGGTCCTAACCCGTCGGGAGCTATAACAGCCGAGTAAATCATACACACATCTAAACATCATACAGCTATGAGAAAGATACATAACATCATATATACGTTGCTCGCCGTGATGGTGGCTACGGCCTTTGCTGCTTGCTCCGACGACGACAACTACGAGTGGGCAAAGCAGGTGGGCGAAGACAATCCTGGTGTCTACTTTGCATCGTCAAACAAGGCGAGCGAACTTCTCACCCCCGACGAGTATGCCAATCATCAGACGTTCAGCATCACCGTGAAGCGTGCCAACACCAAGGGCAATCTCTCGGTGCCGATAATCGTAGACAATGCCGACCCGGCTTTCGTCATTCCTACGTCAGCCGAGTTTAAGGACGGCGAATCGGAGACTCAGATAGAGATAGGATGTCCCAATCTTGAAATGCTGAAGACCTATCGCTTCATCATCCATTTGGCCGACAACATGACCAATCCCTACGTCAAGACCCTACCCTTTATACACATCTTTGACAATTCTCAACATCTCACATTTGCAGAAGAAA
>OIYR01001842.1_pt1 | contig 9971 bp, 11 predicted proteins | sample 1588221 | NCBI WGS metagenome assembly OIYR01 (sample SAMN03283292) | human gut metagenome | biome: human-associated habitat; material: feces | host: Homo sapiens | place: Peru | collected 2012 | reverse complement strand
CCCTGTTTGCCCTGACCCGGGCAGACATCCGGCAGACGGGCACGGAAATGTTCTCCGATGAGGACTACTACCGCAGCGCGGAAATTGCCACCAATCAGAACGTTCAGCGATTTGGCCTGCTGACGACCATCCGGCTGGAACTGACCCGCCATGCCAAAACGGAGGAGCAGGACTATTATATTCCGGAGGAGACCCAGGGGGAGAACCCGGCCCAGGAGCCGGCCGAGGTCAAATACAACGTTATGGACATTGACTTTGATGCCCTGAATGCCATGACCGAGGACAAAAAGCTGCTGGCAATCAATGACTACTGTTCAAAAGTTACCGGAACCAACCAGAACGAATACACCGGGATGCTGAAGGACTACAATCTGATCGTCATGTGCGCGGAGAGCTTCTCGCCCGCGGCCATTGACAAGGATCTGACCCCCAATCTGTACAAGCTGACCCAGCAGGGAATCATCTTCAACAACTATTATAACACCTTCCCCAATACCACCACCGACGGCGAGTATGCCCTGATGCAGGGGCTTTTCCCGGATGCCGGGCGGAGCAAGGCGGTGTCCAGCCTGTATGCCTCCCGGAACAGCTACCTGCCCTTCACTCTGGGCAATGTGTTTCAGTCTCAGCGGGGGGTGGAAAGCTTCGGCTATCACAACTATCGGGGCAGCTATTACGGTCGCAGCGAGTCTCACCCCAACATGGGCTACACCATGAAATTCGCCGGGGACGGCATGACCTTCACCACCAACTGGCCTGCTTCCGACCTGGAAATGATGGAGCAGTCCGTAGATGATTACATCGGGAAAGAACCCTTCCACGCCTACTATATGACCTTCTCCGGCCACTATAAGTATGATATCGGCACCAACGAAATGGCCAAGCGGAACTGGGATCAGGTAAAGGATCTGCCCTATTCCAGCAACGCCATCAAGGCATACCTGAGCTGCAACATCGAGTTTGACAAGGCCATCGGCTATCTGATGGAGCGGCTGGAAAAGGCAGGCCTTACAGGCGGGTATGAAGCCGTTTGCCGCAACCTGCCGGAATACTACCAAGCGGCAAAAAAACGTTTGAACGGAGGTGTTTATGCGAAGTAAAGCGGCTATGTCCGGGACACAGTACAAAACTACCGTGCTTCCTTACCAACCCAACAGTTGCCAAAACTGCTGGAACCGCCCTACCACGCAGGCGGATGACGAACTGGCCCCTAGAAGCCACGGAATTTATGTTTCTATCCCCGTGTATTTGGTGGAACTGGACGGCAAAATAACGCGCCTGGGCTACCGGGCCCAATGCACCACCTGCGGCAACGTGCGTTACTACCCCGGCAAGGGCTGTTTGTACCGTCTGGATAAAACATTCCCAGATTTTGGCGTGGCTTATTGGGATGTTGTACGCCGTAACGGCCTAGACCCGGAGGGCTTGCAAGAGGCGGTTGTTACCCAAACGCACACGCGGTATTTTGAAGCGGCCCGTTTGCCTAAATACGCAAGCCGCCACCGGACGGAATTTTACGAACCCAAAAACGAGAGGTGCGAACTGTATGAAAACCTTTGAACGCTGTTCCCATTGCGGTGAGCAGTTTTTTAAGACGGATTTACGCCGGACCAAGAACGGCCCTATCTGCGTGATTTGTTTGGAGCGCGGGGCCTGCCGTGTAAACGGCGATTAAACGGCTATATTAGCAAGAAAATAGCAAGAGGTAAAAAATGCTTAAAACCCTGCATTTAACGCTTACTTACCATTGGTGGGATAAGGTGTCCTGCGGCGAGAAAAAAGCCGAGTATCGCCGGTTTACGGCGAACTGGCGAAAACGATTAGCAGATGTGCGCCCCGGAGATTTGGTAGTATTCCACCGGGGCTATACTAACCGCACGCTTACCCGCCGGATAGAGCAAATCCGCGTGATTGGCGGCTGGGACTTGCCTAACGAGGTATATCAGTTTTTTAAGTGCCCCAATGAAAGCCAGTTCTTTGAAATACAATTTCGGTAAATTTTGAGGTTATGACTGTTTTCCGCCGCCACAAGCGGCCAGTTTTGCCCGTCCGGCAGGCGGACAAGACATAAACACACAAGGAAAATAGTTAATGAGAAAAGAAGTAATCGGGAAACAAACATTGTATTGCGGCAATTCGCTTGAATTGCTGGAATTGCTCCAAGACGGAGCCTATGGGCTGGTGCTTACGGACCCGCCGTATATGATTAACACCAAAAGCGACGGCAAGGGCAAAATAGACCCGTGGGGCGACTATATGAACGCGGCTGTATTTTACGCGGAGTGGATAGGCAAGGCGCGGCAAAAACTCAAAGACGACGGTGCGCTGATGTCGTTCTTGAACTGGCGTTCTGTTGCCACGTTCACAAAAGCCTCGTGCTTGCTGGGGTGGCCTATGGAAAGCCTAGTCGTGTGGAACAAAAAGTATTTGGGCACGAATATGCGCGGATTTCGGCCAATGTACGAAATGATAGCCCTGTTTACCCAGCCGGGCTTTAAGTTGGAAAACCGCTGCTTGGGCGACATTGTAGAGGAACCGCGCTTGACGCGTAAGCCGAACCACCCTGCCGAAAAGCCCGTTGCCTTGTTGGAATTTTTGCTCCGCGAGGCCCAAAAAGAAAATGTGCTGGATGTATTTATGGGTTCCGGCACTACGTTGGTGGCGTGTGAAAAACTGGGCCTGCACGGCACGGGCATTGAAATCAACGAAAAGTACTTTGACGCCGCTTGCCGCCGAGTGGAAGGGGTCGCCCGTAAAGGGTGAGGCTTTAATCATCCCCCGGGTAATGCCGGGGGATAAATGTTGACTATGCTAACAATATTTGCTATAATAAATTATCTTAACCCAGTATTCCGCTGGGTTCTTATTTAACTACATTTACCTACCTAGAAAAATCAGGAAAAAATAGTATACTATATATAAATGCCTTTTATAGGAGTATTTGTATGTCTATTAATTCTTTTAATGATGAAATAAAGCGAACGGCTAAAAATTATTTAATTCAACTTGAGAACTATTTTAAAGCGGACAAGGCAGATGTTTTATTCTATTATGGAGATATTGATAGAGTATATGAACAGGTATTTAGAAATGCTTTAGAAGCATTAGTTAAACAACATGAAAAGAATCATAGAGAAACTTTGATTATTGTGTTGCAAACCAATGGCGGAAGTGTAGAAACTACGGAAAAATATGTAAATTTAATCCGTAAATACTATAAAAAAGTATATTTTATCATCCCTAATTATGCTATGAGCGCGGGAACAATCTTTTGCATGTCAGGCAATAAAATTTATATGGATTGTTCCTCTTGTCTTGGGCCTATTGATCCCCAAATTTATTCTATAAAAGAACAGCGTTTTGTACCGGCAAACGGTTATTTGGATGAGATTAATGCAATGATTGAAAAATCTAAAAACGGAACTCTCTCCAATGTTGAATTTGTTATGTGTCAAAATCAAGATTTGGCCTTTTTAAATCAATGCAAACAAACAGCATCCTTGGCGGTTAATCTTTTGAAAGAATGGTTAGTTAAATATAAATTTTCCGATTGGAAGATTACAGAAGAACGCCAAATCCCGGTAACGGATGAATACAAGCAGGAACGAGCGAGGGACATTGCAGAGCAATTGGGCAAGAACTCTAAATGGCATGTTCATTCTAGGCCCATTATGATTTCAGAATTAAAAAAACTAAATATCCGCATAGATGATTATACTCAAAATGAACCTTTAAAAAAATTGATTCGTCAGTATTCTGATTATGTGTTGCAATATATTCAAAACACGCAGAATACTCCAAATGTCAGATTTATTCATACACGATTATTTTTTTAGTAGGAGAATTTATGAAATTAACTAATAAAGAAATAAAAAACAATAAATTTTTAGATATGAATAGAATAGCCGAAGTTAATTCTTACATAGCCTCGGTGCAAGATTTAATTGTTAAAAAAGGATATGAAGAAGGAGAGCCTTTTGGAGAATCTGCAAACACATCACAGGTTATTTTTAATTTTATCTCCCAAAAGCAATAAGTAAAGAAGTTCTCAAGATGTCAAAACTAGAACAAAATGACTTAGCTTTTCCTAAGATATATGCATTTAGAAATTCTAAAAAAGTTTTGGGAAATTCAAAGATTACAGTTAAGTCAACCGATAATATTTAAATTTCCCCCGCTTCGGCGGGGATTTTTTTGCCCCAAAGCATCGCTTTTTAGACGGAATTTGCAAAGTTTCTTCGTATTGGGTAGAGTGAATGTAAGTTAAAACATTATAAGGAGTTTTTGATGAGAATAATTATCCCTCGAAAAGAAATTAAAAATACGATTTCTTTTTGCCTTTCTAAAATAGACGGCCGGATTGATAAAATAAATGCTTTGTGGTTGCAAACTATCAAAATAGTTTTAACACTATCAACCACTTTATTATTTGGAAGTATTCCTCTATTTCGCTTTTTTGTAGAAGAAAGGAAAATGGAAGGAGAAGCTTTTTGGTTTGCTGGCTGGCTTTGTCTCTTGTCTTCAATCGTTTTATTAATTTGGGGATTAATTGAGCAGGAACGACATTCCGATATGATTTTGAATAAAGATCAAGAACACATCAAAATTTTGAATGATGCCTTTGTGACTGGAGCAGAAAATGCTGACGTGGAAGTAGGAGGAATTGTTTTGTATATGAATTTATTTTTTTCAATTATCGGAATAAACCTTTTCTTTTGGGGTTTAGCATGTCTTATGCTGGGGGTGGTGGCAGCCTCTTTCTTGGATTATTTCTTATATACCAAAATAGGAGTTTTAGTGTTATTTGGTTTTTTTTCTTTGTGGACGATATTTTCGTTTGTCCGATTTCAAAAAGCATACAAAAAAGGATTGTTTTAGTAATTCCCTTGCAAAATAATGTTTGATTAGTTATACTATTAGTGCTATCTACAAAAGGAACGTCTCCTAAACCAAAAGGGGTCGTTCCTTTTTGCGTTTAGAAGCGGATGTCGTCCCCGGGAGTTCCCGGGTGCAGACAAAAAATTATCTTTCCAAAATAAACCTTTCCGGCTTGGGGAAATGGAACAAAACCAACCGTTCCGTTACCCCGGCCGCTTCGTTGCATCCTAAAAACAAAATCCAACCCTTTTTTAAACCTTTATTTTGCACTGCGACCGTCCCTTTGTGCCAGTTTCGGCAAGGGGGTGGCTATGCCTAAAAAAGAACGTGTGGGCAAAAATGGCAAATTGCCGCCCAAAGAGTGCCGCTTTTCGGCTACCAATCAGCCTTCCCCTGCTGCCAAAAGCGCGGGCCTGTATAAGTGGCACGAACGCAACCGCTTAAAGGATAATTTAGCGCACGTGTTTGCGGAGGTAATCTCCACCAAAACGGGCGAAAAAGTAGTGGCTATGGAAGCATTAGCGCGCCGTCTGCGTACCTATTTGCTGGAAAAGAACCCCGCCGGGATGAACGGCAAGCAGGTGGATGCGGCCCTTAAACTTGTAGAAATGTTGTCCCCGGCAGAAAGCAAGGTAGATTTGACCCTTAAAACCGAGAAAATTTCGGAAACCGACCTTAAAAAGATAATGGCGGAGCGCGTGTATGTTGCAAAGCAAAATGCGCCGGGCGTTACAAAGTGATTTTTATTTGTTCTACCGATACGTTAGCGGCGTAGAGCAAAAAACAAACTGGTGGGTCAAAGCGTTTTGCGATTTTTTGCAGTACCAAGTGTATTGGCAGTTTTTAAATGGCGGCTTACCCGTCGCCACGGTGGAAGCACCCGTCCAGCACGGAAAATCCACCCTTATGCGGCATTTTTTGGCGTGGTTGGTAGGGTTACACCCCGACAAACGGTTTAACTACTACACCGCCTCGGATAAATTGCTCTTTGAAACGTCGCTTGCTGTAAAGATGATTTTACGCTCCCCGCGGTATTTAGCCATATTCGGGCCGCGTACCGGGGGCGGACAGACGGAAAACATCCAAACGCTTGTTTTGCTAATGCCGGATGGAGCGGCAGGCGGGCAGGTGGATTTCCGCTTAATGGGGGCAGGGAACATTGGGCACCCGTCTCACGTGTCTTTGATTGACGACCCCTACCGCAACCGGGAAGAGGCGTACAGTCAAACAATGCGGGATAAGATTTTAGACCGTTTCCGGGCAGATATTGTCAGCCGCCGCCAAACGCCCAGTATGATTGTGGTGGTGCACAGCCGCTGGCACGTGGACGATTTAATCGGCATGTTAAAGCGGGAAACAAAAGGCGTGCTTTCGTTTCGTTATCCGGCTATTTCGCCCGACGGAAAAGCCTTATTCCCCGAGTTGCGTTCCTTGGCGTTTTTAGAGGCGCAAAAGAAAATGTTGGGGCCCTTGGCTTGGGAAGCGCTGTACCAACAAAGTCCTACGGTGGCAGGCGGCAATGTGCTAAAACTGGTGTGGTTCAAACGGTATAGCGAAATGCCCACCCCGCCTACGCGGGTGATAATCGTGGCCGATACGGCGCAAAAAACGGGACAAAACAACGATTTTACCGTTTTTCAAGCGTGGGGATTGGTACAGGGAAACGCCTACCTGTTAGCGCAAGTACGGGGCAAATTTGAAGCCCCCGAACTGCTCTCCACGGCCCGGGTGTTTTACCAACAAATCCGTATCCAGTTTGGCACGGTGGGCGCGTTTTACATTGAGGATAAAGTCAGCGGAACGGGGCTTATACAGGAACTGGCGCGCGAGACGTTGCCGATTGTACCGCTTACCCGCCAAAAGGATAAGTTTTCCCGCGTGCTGGACATTGTGCCGTATGTAGCGGCGGGAAAAGTGTTTGTTCCGCAGGAAGGAATGGATGACTTTTTAGATGAGTGTGTGGCGTTTCGGCAGGATATGAAGCACGCGCACGATGACCAGGTGGACTGCCTGGCCGACGGCGTAAACCAACTTTTAAATGACAATACCCCGGTGGTGGTGTGGGGATAGAGGAATATGAACATTAAAAAATTATGGAAAAGTCTTTTTAAGAAAACGGATTCGGACGAAACTCCGGCGGCCGCACAGGTTTGGCAACCGCTTGTTGGTTCCAATATGCCAAGTGCCTTTGCGGAGATCCCCGAAGTCTATCAAAGTATTTTATTTATTTCCACCAACGCCACCCAGGCCGAACTGGGCTATTTCCGTTTTAAAGATAATGCCGAAGTGTACCGCGATAACCCGCAGGTACGCCCACTATCAGAACTGTTGGACCGTCCCAACCCGGAAATGGATTTAAATACTTTTTTGGAGTTTGTGTACGGCTTTTTGGCTTACCACCGCGAGGTTTTTATCCTCAAAGTAAAATCCCGCGGGCAACTGGCCGGCACGCGTAATTTGCCCGCCCAGTTGTGGCCGGTTAATCCCAAGGAGTGCACGGTGGCCTCTTTTGACGCGTGGGGTGTGTCGGCTTGGAGCATTAAAGGGGTGATTTATCCGGCGGAGGATGTTATCCATATCCGCTATTTTAACCCGGTGGATATGTTCCGCTCCGTTTCGCCCTTAACGCCGCTAACTGAACTCATCAAGGCCAATAAGGCCGCCATGAAGTCCAACCGCGCGTTTTATGAAAACAATTCCCAAACGCCCTTTATTTTGGCGACAGACCGGGATTTAACCAAAACGCAAATGGACGCTATCAAAGACGCGTGGGAAGCCGGGCACAAGGGGAGCGAAAAGCGCGGCAATACGGGCTTTTTGTCCGGCGGGCTTAAACCGTATGCTATCAATACCAACAACGGCACGGCAGAATTTGTGGAAAATTCCAAAAACACAAGCGAGCGCATTTTGTCTGGCCTGCAAATGCAAAAAGCACTTTTAAATATGACGGACACCACCAACTACGCCACCTATATGGGGCAGTTGCGTACTTTTTGGCAGAACGTCATCCGCCCGATGGTGCGCAAGGTGGAAAGTGCGCTCAATACGTCAGTTGTCCGCCCCTTTGCACCGGAACTGGAAATTCGCTTTAAGTACGACAATGTAGAGGCGTTCCAAGCCGATTTTGCCGAAAAAGTAAAAACGGCCCAAACGCTTGCTTCTATCGGTTACCCGGTTAACAAAATCAGCGACCGCCTGAATTTGGGCTTTGAGCCGGTAGCGTGGGGAGATGATTGGTGGATTAATTTTGGCTTAGTGCCCGCTTCGGATTACCGCGCCGGGCTTACGGCGGAAACGGACGACACTAAGGCCTGTACTTGTACGCATACCAAAAGCACGCAGGACTTGCGCAAGGAGACCGTTTGGAAGCGTTTTGACCGTACTCAAATTCGTACAGAAATGTTAATGGCACAGAAAATGGGGCGCTTCTTTTTGGAGCAGGGCAGCCGCTTAAAACGCGCCGCTAAGGACGGGACATTAAACGCCTACGACTGGGGCGCGGAGGATAAAGCCCTTGAAAAACGCTTTTTCCCGGTGGTGGCTGATGCGGTGCGCGTAGGCATTGGTTTTGGCCGGGAACAGTTGCAAAAATCCGTTAAAGCAGAGGCGGAAGAGGCGGCCGAACGCCGCTATTTGGGCAAAGTGGCTACGCGTTTGACGGGCATTAACCGCACGACGCGTGCTAAGGTAGAGGATATTTTGACGCAAGGCCTTGCCGACGGGCAGAGTAATGAGGATTTGGCCGAAAAGTTAGCCACAGAGGTTCTAAGTGGTTTTAAAATGCGGGCGCGCAACATTGCCCGTACCGAAAGTACCGGGGCGCTTAATGGCGGCACAGTAGAATATGCGGCCGAACTGGGAGCCACTAAAACATGGCTGACGGCCCGCGACAGTGAAGTGCGTGAATCACACGCGGAACTGGACGGGGAAACCCGGGCCGCGAACGAGGTGTTTTCCAACGGGCTTTCCCACCCGGGCGACCCCAGCGCCGCAAACGCAGGCGAGGTGTGCAACTGCCGCTGTACGATTTTACTCAACTATAAATGAGGAACTTATGAACGAAAAACAAAACCTATCTTTTGAAGTAACCGTCAAATCGGTAAATGAAGAGGAAAACAGCATTGAGGCTGTTTTTTCGCACAAGCAGAAAGACCGCGCCGGAGATGTTTTGCCACCGGATGTGTTGTTGGACGGGGCAAAGAATTTTTTAAAAAACCCTGTATTGTTGGATTCTCACAATTATAACAGCGTTAAAAACATTATTGGGCGTGTGGAAGATTTGCACATAGAAAACGGCGGCCTGGTTGGAAAATCCGTTTATTTTGTAGGAAAGGGGAACGACGCGGCCGATTGGGCCTTTGCCTTAGCCAAAGAGGGATTGGCGGCGTTTTCGGTAGGGTTCCGTGCCTTGGAATACGACTATATCAAAGAAAAGGACGCTATGGGCAACGAAATGGTAACGGGCTATCTGTTTAAAAAGGTGGAACTGTTGGAAATTTCGCAGGCGGCCGTGCCGTGTAACCCCCGGGCGCTTAAAAAGATTTTTACCCCCAAAGCAACTGCTCCGGCGGCACCCGTGCCTATGTCCGAAAGCGGCAAAGGGGAAAAAGAAACCATCGCCAAAGCATTTAAAAATGCCTTGGCCGAAATTAATCAAGAGGTAAACAAATGACTGAACAAGAAATCAAAGACTTGGCGAAAGCCGTGTTTGATAATGGCACGAAAGACCTTTCCGCGCAGGCGGAAAAGAGTGCCGCGGCTGTTGAAACCCTTAAAAAGGACGTCAACGGCAAACTGGATGCTTTGACGGAAAAAGTGTCCAGACTGGAAGCCGCCCCCGTGGGCAATCCGCTTCAAACCAAGGCGGATTTTGGCACGCATTTGGGGGCCAACGTAAACGAAATCGTTTCCGTTCTGCGGGAAAAAGGCTACTTCCAAAATCAGGAAAAATCTGTGGAAGAGAACCGCGCTAACGCGGCCCTGTTTACGAAATGGGGCATTAGCCTGTTCAAGTCCATTTCCACGCACAACCCGGCCATTTACAGCGACTTTTGCAAAGCCGCCAATGTGGAAGGTACGGACGCTAACGGCGG
>OIYR01001839.1_pt1 | contig 9980 bp, 8 predicted proteins | sample 1588221 | NCBI WGS metagenome assembly OIYR01 (sample SAMN03283292) | human gut metagenome | biome: human-associated habitat; material: feces | host: Homo sapiens | place: Peru | collected 2012 | reverse complement strand
TGGCATGTCTTATATAATTTAAAAGTCTTCGTTCAATACATACATATAAAAATGTTTTTAAGGATGCATATTTAGTCGAGGTAAAAGAATGAATTCCATCACTAAAAGCATATAAAGCCTCACATTTTATTTCATCATAATTAATTCTATAATATCTAATTGCTCTTTGATACTTTTTTATTAATATATCAACTAAATAAGAATATTTATCATAAATAATATTTCTAACGTTTTCATCATTTTCTTCGAGCAAAGTTATAAGTTCTACATCATCAATATCATTGTAATCCATTAATCATCCATCCTATATATTAATATTCCCGCAGAAACCGAAGCATTTAAACTATTAATTTTTCCTCTCATTGGTATTCCTACGACAACATCACTATTTTTCTTAACTCCAGAACTTATTCCTAAACCTTCATTACCAATAACTAATACTTTCTTAAAATCCTTATTTTTAATGGCTTCATCCGAGCCACGATAATAGGTGTAGTACAGCCGACCGTTTTCGTCTCTATCCACCGTATTGTTTTGAGGCTTGTCCCTGGGATTTGAACAGCCTCGAAAAGATACCACTTAAATCAATCTCCTTCAAAATGAGCAAAAGAAAAGCACCTGCTCATATGAACAGATGCTTTGAATCTTCAATTGTGTCTATGTACAACTACGAAAGTGTTCAATTCAAATATGTTTCAGACTTGAACTGCAAAAACTTTTGAATTTCCCTTAGAAATGCAGTGCTTACTCGTCAAGCAGCCAGTCGATGAGATTTTCGGATTTGATGCCATCGTAGGAAGCATCAAGACCCGGCTCAAGGGACAACACGATTTTTTCGTAGTTATCGCGGATACTTAATATAGCATAAATCGACAAAAAAAACATATAAATGCACCATAGTGCATAAACTTTTTATAATTGACTGATTTTGCAGAGCTCTTAAGAAGGAATCTTATACCAATAATAAAAGTGTATAGAAAAAGAATAATACGCACGCCTTTCAAATGGGCCAATGGAATCCTTTAATCGTTAACCGAAAGATTTAAAAAGAGATTCCAGTTTATAACCATAACTGAAGTCCTTTTAATCCTTAAAAACAAATCTAGGGGTCTATAGGATAACGCCTTTATGGCATCAGCCCCCTAAATAGACTCCTAGATTATTTGGTTACCCGAATACATTTACTTATTATTACGATTTCCCATGCCAATCAATTGTAAGATTCTTAAGAAGATATTCAAGAAATCCAAATACAATTGTAAAGCCATGAAGATTGCAATCTTATCTTGTGCTACGACTGAACCATCCGATTGAATCAATAAACGATTCATTCTTTGTACATCCCAAACTGTGATGCCTGTAAAAATCAATAGAGTAATGATAGAAAGCAAGCGAACATCCATACTAACTCTAAATAACATCATAAAGCATTGTGTAATAATCAATACAAATAGTCCAATCATACATAATGAGCCAAAGCTAGTAAAATCTTTTTTAGATGTTGTACCAATAACAGCTAAACTAATAAAGTAAACTGCACTGACTAGAAAAGCAGTACCAATTGTAGCTACATCATATACATAGCCAATCGAAGTAAGTGAAACACCCATACAGATGGCATAAAGCACTAACATGACCTTCATACCTGTACTTGATGTAGATCTTGCCATAGATACGCCAAATGCGATAGATAAGATAAATGGTGCAATCACAAACAACATGAATAGAAATGGCATAGCACTCAATAAGATCAATAAAGCATTTGTGGCATATAAACCATAAGAAACAATAGCTGTGATGCATAAGGCAATTGCCATCCATGCATAAGACTTCAACAAAGCACTTTTTAAAGTGCTTGTTGAATAATAATTCATAGAATCGTTGTTAAACATATTAATCCTTTTTCTGAATGAATTCTAATAATTGCTGAGCCGCAATATTTAAACCTTTACGGTTTGATTTATCGAATCCTAAATGTGTATAGATTTCACCAACAAATACACCATTGTCTTCTAGAGCCTGGAACATTGTGTCAATGATTGGTTCACAAAGTTCTTGTTTTTGCATAGGACCAAATGGGTTTGCGAAGTAAGTTGTTGAAATACCAACTTCTTGCGTTGTACCCAAAGCCATACGCTTACCTAACTTACAAGTATCTTTTACTTCTTGTACAGTCAATTTCTTTAAACCAAATTCATTTGTGTAGTTGTTTGCGTACGCAAATAAATCAATTTTGTGGTTATGAACAACAACACGATATGGAGCCGCAGGCTGAATCATACGTGAGTTTGGATTTTCTGGAGCCATGAAAATTGAACGGTCCATGTCACGATATGGAGTACCTGGATCCAAGTCATCTAGACGAATGAAGGCACCAATTTCAGTTCCCTGACCATATGGAACGCCATCTTCTAAGTGAATTGTTCCCATATCATCAAATACAACTTCTACTTCACGAATCATATCTCCGGCAGCTGCCTTTAATGCTTCAATGGATTCAGATTTACCAGCACCACTATCACCCATCAACATGATACCTTTCTTAGTTCCATCCTTTAAATAGATGTTTACGAAAGCACCATGGATTGGTAACCAACCTTTTTTCATCTGTGCCAAGTTGTGTAATGTTAAACACATTTTCTTTAAATATCCAAAGTATTCGATACGAGGATTGTCACTAATGCATCCTACCCAAATATCATTGGCCTTATCATAATAGAAGTTTGTTGCATCATTTCCATCGTCATTACCAAAAATAACAACAAGATCTGGTTTTTGAGCACTTTCTTCTTTTGTAGCTAATTCAAACAAGTTAGCCATACTCAATGCACTAGACATATATTTTGAGTTGAAGTATACGAAACATAATAAAGCTCCAACCTTACAAGGATAACAGAACCAGTTTGATTCTCCCTTTTTGAAATATGTCATTGGCTGTGTATCTATTTCAGTAAACATACCTGTACGTTTACTTGATTTTGGATGCAAAATCATTGGAGTTCTTAACATAACTGTATCGATCATTGGAATATCTTGTAATGCAGCATATTCATCAGCCCATACTTTATCCAAAGTATGAATAGAGAAACATGCATTTGTTCCAGCTTGAACCTGACGATACACTAAGTTTGGTCTTCCCATTAATTTTTCTTCAAACAAACGATATGTACGAAGTAATAAATCATTTGAAGCTGAGTCAAATGTCACTAATGTATTAATACCAAAATCCGTTGAATTATCACTCTTCATATATCCAAAACGTTGTAAAGAACGCCAAGTACGATACATCTCTTCAATAACATCTAAAGTTGCATCTTTATCTGAAAGATAATATTCATCTTTTAATTCTTCACAAGTAAAGATTGACAATAAACGCAAGAAATGACAGAAATCATAAGAAGCTTCTTTTGAATTCAATTCACCATTCTTTGTCAAATACGCGTACATGTTCGCATTATCTGTTTCCTGATATTCAATGAAATATTGAACGAATTTTGCGAACGTATGAGATTTTAATAAAACCTCACGACTCTTTGGATATGCCAAATTATAGTTGATAATAACCTGGTTGTTAAAAATTTCAATTTTATTTTGCATAATTACACTCCTTTAACTATGACTAATATACAAGAAAATTGTATGAAAGTAAATGTAAAACTTAATTTTTTGTTTATAACTCAAGTACAAGCGTTTACATGGCGAAAACTTTTTCGATTTCAGAATAAACATCCTCAATCGCAATTTCAGTCTTTTCACCCGTATAACGATCTGTCCACTCAAGCTTACCCTCTTTAATACCACGACCCACAGTAATACGATAAGGTACCCCAATCAATTCCATATCTTTAAATTTAACGCCTGGACGCTCATTACGATCATCTAAAATAACATCGAATTTGTGTTCTTTACAGAATTCATATAGATCATTGGCAATCTTAACTTGTTCTTCATCCTTTAAAGATACTGGAACAATCGCAAGTCTAAATGGTGCAATTTCAACTGGCCATTTAATACCAAAATCATCATGGTGTTGATCAGCAACGGCTGCCATACATCTTTCTAGACCAATACCATAGCTTCCCATCCAAACTGGCTGTAATTGGTTATTGGTATCTGTATAGTAAAGATTCATGCTCTTAGAATATTTTGTACCCAATTTAAATAAGTTACCAACTTCAATACCATGTTGGAAAGTTAACTTCTTACCACACTTAGGACAAATATCCCCTTCTTTAACCTGACAAAGATCTGCCACTTCAACAGGTGTAAAATCTTTACAATTTACATTCTTAATGTGACGATCCGATTGGTTAGCACCTACAATGAAGTTTTTCATATGTTTGATTTGACGATCCATATATACAGGACAATCAATGCCGACTGGACCTGCAAAACCAACACGAGCATGTGTAACTTGTTCTACTTGTTCAAAGCTAGCCATTTCCATTTCATTAGCACCCAATAATTTCAATGCCTTTGTTTCATTTAATTCACGATCACCAGGAATACAGAATGCGATTACCTTTCCATCTACGTTATATAGTAAAGTTTTAACGAAATCACTTTCCTTCTTACCAAAGAAAGCAGCCACTTCTTCAATTGTTTTTGCGTTTGGCGTATCAACAACTTCCATAGAAAGTTCTTCTTCACAAGAATCTTCCATAGTATCTACTACTTCAGTGATTTCTAAATTACTAGAATAGTCACAACCAACACATCCAACAACAACGTCTTCACCAATACTTGATAGAGCCTGATATTCTTCTGATAATAAACCACCCATAGCTCCTGTATCCGCTTTAACAATCTTATATTCCAATCCTAAACGATCCATGATACGGCAATATGCATCATACATTTTGTTGTAGGCTACATCCAATCCAGCTTCATCCACATCAAATGTGTACGCATCCTTCATGATGAATTCACGAACACGAATCAATCCATAACGAGGACGAGTTTCATCACGATATTTCGTTTGAATCTGATATAAGTTATATGGGAAATCCTTATAAGATTTTCCATCCATACTACTCGCTACCGCAAACAATTCTTCATGTGTTGGACCCAAAACATAACGCTTATTATAACGATCACTCAATGAAAACATATTTGAACCAAAGGCTTCACGACGACCCGATTGTACATATACATCTTCTGGAATCAATGCTGGCATCAACAATTCTTGTGCATCTTTCGCATCCATTTCTTCACGAATAATATTTTCAACTTTAGAAAGAACCTTCTTTCCCATAGGCATGATCATATAGATTCCGTTTGAACATTTTTTGATCATTCCAGCACGCACCAACAAATTACTTGATACGCTATCTTCATCTTTCGCATTTTCTCTTAATGTATAAAAGAAACTCTGACTTAATTTCATCTTACTTACCTCTTCCACTATCTAATTTTACGAATCATCGCATCGACTTCAATAGGCCCAGACCATTTTGTATGTACAATCTGCATCGGCTTATTACAAACCTCTAATACATTCTCATCACTATCATACACATCCCCTACATGTACAATTGTACTTAAAATGTGAGGACCAAATATTTCTAAATCCTGATTTGGCATGAAATGATTCTTTACCTGTAAAGTCGCCATCTGACTTTCCTTGTCATAATCCTGTACAATGGCTACATATTCCTGCGTTACCGTTTCATCATGATCTTGATACAACTGCACCTTATATCCAGGAAGGCCATTATAGAAGCCCGGCCCTGTCGGTCGGTTTTCCGCCTTTGCGATTTCCTTTTTCACACGCTCAATGATTTCAACATCCGCATGCCCATGCTCATAAATATAATCAATCAACATACGATAGCTTGATACAACCGTAGCTAAATAATACGCACTTTTCATACGCCCTTCAATTTTTAAAGACGCTACACCCATATGGATGAAATCCTCAATATAATCCACTGCCTGCAAATCCTTTGAAGACATAGAGAATAAATTTGTCGGATCACTCAACTCTGTTTCACCATCCATTAGATGATATTTCCAACGACAACTCTGTGCACACCCACCACGATTCGCATCACGAAGCGTCATATGATTACTCAATACACATCGTCCTGAAAAAGAAATGCACATGCCTCCATGAATAAAGACTTCGATAGGAAGAATATTCTCTTCACAAATCGAACGAATATCATCCATTTGACATTCTCTGGCAAGAACAACACGGTCCATACCCTTTTCTTTCCAGAATCTTGCAGCACTTGAATTTGTAGAAGAATGCTGCGTTGATACATGCACTTCAAACGTACATCCAAGCTTTTTAGCCAACATCATAATCGATGGACTTGCCACAATAATCGCATGCACGCCAATCGAATCCAACGTTTTTAAATACTCTTCAATACCATCCAAATCCGACTCATGCGGAAGCATATTTACAGTTACATGCACATGAGAGTTATGTGCATTCGCAAATTTGACTAATTCTGCGATTTCATCAATGGAAAAGTTACTTGCACGCGAACGCAAACTAAACTGCTTACCACCAATATATACGGCATCCGCCCCATATAAAATCGCAATCTTTGCTTTTTCTAAATTTCCAGCAGGAGCTAATAATTCAATCTTATTCATTTACTTGCTCCTCCTTTTTCTTAATTGTCTCTTCTAAATACCAACGGTTTGTTGACTCATCATCCGTAATTTTAATTCCTTGTAAAGCTAAATCATATAAATCCAAGATTTCAACAGTCCAATCATCATCAAAAAACAAAGAATCAATGCGGAAGCGATGCATTCCTACATCTGTAAAATCCCACATTTCCTGTAATGAGTTGATTGGCATTTCACTAAAGATATGTGTACCCGACTCATCTTGAACAATTGGCATACGTTTGTCACGTGTTTGTTCAATCAAGTCATAATGACACGGTAATAAACATTTCGGTTTATTCACAGCCTCTAAATAGTTAGTGACCAAAGGTCTTCTTGAATATAGAATTGAGAAATACCCATGCACTAAGATTTCAACATTTGGATTGTGCTTTCCAATACTTACCACTTCTTCAAGACTCAATTCATGTGCTAAAGATACAGACTGAATGCCTAAAGACATATAGAAATCCACATCTGCACTTGAAGCCACCAATGTTTCCGGTTGATAAATCAATTTGGATTCAATCCCCAATTGTTTCGCCTCAAAATATAGACCTTCATCCGCATAGTAAATACCATCCACATCCAATTCTTTAAAAATAGAAAAGTATTCACGAACACCCGATAGATCTTCATCCATACATAATCTTAAAAAGTTGATATATAATTTTAGGCCAAGCTTTTTACACTTCTTCTTCCAAAGCTGTAAATCCTCTTTTTTTACCGTAATACTTGAACGAATCGAATAATGTTCAACCCCAATGATAACGGCATCGGCCTTTGCTCTTTTTAATTTTTCTAATGAATCAATAGAATGAATTGTTGTTATAAACATAATTACTCCTTATCAAAACATACATAGTTATTTTACCACAAATGTGATTTTATGCCTACTTAACCTCCTATTTAAATCGGACTTAATTTCATATATACTTATGTTAGGAGATACTATATGAACAAACAAACACTTAATGAGAGATTTGAAGATTACAATGAACCCACAGAGCAAGAAGAAATATGGTCTGATGAAATCATTGGTGAAGAAAAATTGTAGAAAAAAAGAATGCCATTACGACATTCTTAACAAGGCTAGTTCAATCTAGTCTTTTTTAATGAATTCAACCAATTCCTTTGCACTATATACCACATGATCTGCACAAGGCCCACTTACTTGATGATGACGATTAAAATGAATCGTCTTCATGCCTGCACTTTTAGCCCCCTGCATATCATTGATATAGTTATCACCCACATAATACCATTCACTTATATCTTCCTGCATCGCTTCCATACATTTTTTAAATGCATTCACATCTGGTTTTGCGACACCAAGCTGTCCACTTGTGAAGACATGAGAGGCTTTAAAATACTCAAAGACATGAAGCACTTCTAATTTCATTCTTTGATGCGCATCCTCTCCATTTGTCAAAATCGCAAGTTCATCTTCACAATTCGAAAAATAATCAATCAATGGTGCATCCATTTCAATATGATGCTGATAATATTTATAGCGAGACTGAAACTCTACAGCTTTTGAATGAGAAAAAATAATCCCATACTTTTCACAAGCCTTTTCAATACGATAAACACCAGATTCATCAATCGTAATCTTTCCTTGTTGAAGATCATCAAAAATCATATCTCCAAACTTACGATAATCCGCATAAAATAAATCCATATCCACATCTACATTCGGAAGGAATTCTTCCATGCACTTGCGAAATGGCCAAGATAAATCATAGAGTGTATCATCACAATCAAACATTACTTTCTTCATATAATCACCAAAAAAAATATAACATAAAAAAGAAGATTTCACTATGAAATCTTCACTTGATTTAAACACTTACGAACATGTCCAGACTGACCCGTTACTTCTTCATTTTCAATTAAAGATACATGCACAGCTTCTTTACAAGATTCAATGGCTGCATCAAACACAACATTGATCTTGCTGTCATTGATTTGTTTTAAAGTATGAATCTTTTCATCTCCAAAACGATTAGCTGTACTAAACGCAATCGCAATATCACCTGAACCATTGCCCATATGCGATCCTGTTAAAGCCAAACCGACTGGCATTCGGTTACAAACTCTACGTAATTGACGATCACTTAACGGGGCATCCGTCGCAATGATCATCATGATGGAACCTTTTTCTTGTTCTAAAGGCAATTGATTCCCCTCAACTTTATCTAATAGATATTGTTCTCTTAAACCAAAATTAGAAAGTACAAGTACACCTAGAGTATATGTATTTCCATCAATTTCAAAGATTCTTGAACTCGATCCAATACCACCTGACATTTCAAAACAAGACATGCCTCGACCTGCTCCAACACTGCCAAGTTCAAACTCTTTTTTACAATCACGATACGCATCATATACATCTTCTTTTGTAACAACGCAATCACGAATCGAATTTAGATAGCCATCGTTACATTCTCCAACGACAACATTAACACTTGTTAGATCTTCATTTTCTTTTACCATGATATCCACCAAAGCTTGTTGAACAACACCCACATTTAAAGTGTTTGTCAAACAAATATAGCTTTCCAAAGTACCCAACTCCATAATTTGTGGTAAGCCAGTTGTTTTGCCAAAACCATTTAGAATACTACAACCACAAGCTAACTTTTGATGAAATACATCTTCAGCCGTACGAATAAATGTAACACCCGTTTGGTGAGTTCCTGAACTAATTGTCTTATGTCCTACAAGTACACCTTCTACATCTGTAATTCGATTTAATCTTCCTTTTTCCATAAGTAAACACCTCTTACAACCATTATAGTAATAATTTCTAATTTTGCATAAAAAAAGAAGCCGAAATCAATCAGCTTCTTTCATTTATTTCTTACTTGTAAAGTTCTACTAAACGTTGTAAGTGTTCGTAACGTTCTTTAGCTACTTCTTCTGATTTAGCAAATAATTTTTCTGCTCTTTCAGGGAATGGTTTAACTAAACGAGTGTAACGAGATTCGTTGTGTAAGAAGTCTTGGTAAGTTCCATCTCCTTCTTTAGAAGTTAATGTGAATGGGTTCTTACCTGCTTCTTTCTTAGCTGGATCAAATGAGAATAAGTTCCAGTATCCAGATTTAACAGCTTTCTTCATTTCATCTTGACAGTGGTTCATTCCACCCTTAGCAATACCGTGTAATTCACATGGTGCATAACCGATGATTAAAGATGGTCCTGGATAAGCTTCTGCTTCAGCAATACATTTAACGGCTTGTGCAGGGTTAGCTCCAAGAGCGATTTGTGCTACATAAACGTATCCGTAGCTCATTGCGATTTCTGCTAAAGATTTTTTCTTCATTTCTTTACCAGCTGCAGCGAACTGACAAACT
>OIYR01001837.1_pt1 | contig 9980 bp, 6 predicted proteins | sample 1588221 | NCBI WGS metagenome assembly OIYR01 (sample SAMN03283292) | human gut metagenome | biome: human-associated habitat; material: feces | host: Homo sapiens | place: Peru | collected 2012 | reverse complement strand
TTGCAACAAATGTTGAAGAAAAAACTGAACAAACAGAAAATGAAACAAATAATCCCAAAACAGGGGATAATATGATTACAATTGTAATGTTATTTGTAGCCTCTATTGCAACTATTGGAACATTAACAGTGATAGACAGAAAAAAGGCAAGAGAATAGTAAGGAGAAAATAGAAATGAAAAAAAGTAAAATATTTATTATAACTATGTTAATGTTTTTGGTTGCAATGTGTATTGCCCCAATGACTGCTTTTGCATCAACAGAAATTGGTAAAGTTGAAATTAATGCTGTAAAATTTAATTATCATGTAGGGGATAAACCAGAATCTTATGCTATAAGAAGTGGTGACACTGCATATTACTATGATATAGAGTATGAATATTGGGAAGAGATGGAAACTAATGCAAGTGGAGAGTCCGTTCCAGTAAAATATTGGTATTCTGATGAAAGTAAAAATAACGCTTTAGCACAAGACAAAAAAATAACTTCTTTTGAAGAAGGAAAGACTTATATGTATAGTATTTCTTTAACATCAAGAGATGGATATACATTTGCAGACAACACAGAAGTATATGTAAATAGTGAAAAAGTAGATGCAAGAAATATAGTAAAAAATGAAAGAGGAATATTTATTACAGCAATAAAAACAATAAAGCCAACAAAACCTGTACAAGAAAAAGAAATTGATGTTGTTGAGATTAATAATGCAACTTTAAAATTTAATGATGGTGATAAACCAGTATTTACAGGAACAACATCAGACACTAGATATAAGTTTGTATTTGAAGCATGGAGAACTAATGATGCAGGAATAAGTTCTGTAGATTGGTTTAATAATGAAGACCATCTTCCTTACTGGGGGGGAAAACTTATAACTACATTTGATAAAAACAAAACATACACTTATGAATTAGCACTTGTAACATCTGCAACAGGCAGTGATGAAGGTTGGATTTTTGGTTCACATACAAGATTAAAAATCAATGGACAAGAAGTTGGATATGTATATTTGAGTGAAGATAATCCACAATCATTTGATGTAAAAACCAAAATAGCAATAACTCCGACATCTACAAAACCTGAACAACCAGTTAAAGAAACAGTAAACGAAATTCAAAGTACAGGAGAAACAAAGGCAAAAATTGAATTTGAAAAAGAAGTTAGTAAGGAATATGAACTAGATATTAAGCCAGTAGAAATAAAAAAAGATTTAACTGACAAAAATGTAAAATATGTTGTAGATATAAATGTTTTAGAAAATGGTCAAATAGTTAAAATTAGTGATACTAAAATGAAAATAAAAATTGCATTACCAGAAGATTTAAAAGGATTTAACAAATATGAAGTAGTATATATTTTAGATGATGAAATAAAAGAAATTTTGCCAGCAACAGTAGAAGATGGATACATAGTATTTGAAACATCACATTTGAGTCAGTATGGAATTATTGCAACAAATGTTGAAGAAAAAACTGAACAAACAGAAAATGAAACAAATAATCCTAAAACAGGAGATAATATGATTACAATTGTAATGCTATTTGTAACCTCTATAGCAACTATTGGAGCATTAACAGTAATAAACAGAAAAAAAGTAAGAGAATAACAACTAATGCAAATGAAAGTTATAAAATACTAGCTGTAACAGGCTAGTATTTTCCTTTATGTTGAAAAAAAATAGAAAATCTGTTATTATGTTATATATAGTAGACAAAAAGAATTTATAGTAAAATCAACAATAAAAAAGGAGTGAATATGACACAGACTCAGCAAACTGTATTAGCATTAGCAATATATACAATATGGCTAATACTATTATATATAAGAATATTTGATAAAGCACTAAAAAAATATGTATTATCAATAGGCGTATTATTAGTATTCTGGATGGCAATAAGAATGGTTAAACGATATACAACAGGGTACGTAACAGAAATATTGTGGTATTTGTATTACATACCACTATTGATGATTCCAACATTTTATTATAATTGTAGCAGTTATTTAATAAATAGTAAAAATAAAAAAAGAAGAATTGTAGTAATAATTATATCAATAATATTATTCTTGTTAGTAATTACAAACAGCTTACACAATATTGTATTTAAAATAAAAAGCAATATAAATGATTATAATCATAATATAGGTTATTTTATAATAGTTGCTTGGATTTTATGTTTAATAGTAGTGGCAATAATAAATCTAATAAAATCAAGCAAAAATAAAGGATACAAAAACATAATTTTAATATCAGTAACTATTTTAATTGGCATAATATATACAATTTTATATATAAAAAATATTCCGGTAATAAGAAAAACAAATATGTCAGTAATAATAGGAACATTATTTTGTGTGGGATTAGAAATGATGCTTGACTTCAAATTAATACCAAATAATTTTAGATATAAGAAAATATTTAAAAATTCAAATTTGCCATTAGAAATCGTATCACAAGATGGAAAAACGAGAATTGTAACAAATCATTCCATAAATTTAAAAGAAAATATAATAAACGATATAAAAAATAACAAAGTAAAAAGTATATATAAAGATAATAACATTATAAAAAATGTTAATGTTATAAATGGAGGCTATTCAATAGAAGAAAAAGATTATAGTAAGATAAATGAATATGAAGAAAAATTGAAATCAATACAACAAGAACTTATAGAACAAGAAACAATATTACAAAAACAAAGAAAGATTGCAACAGAAATATACGAAACTAAATTAAAAGGCGAAATCATAGAGTTACTAGATGAAAAGATAGAACAGAAAAGGAACTTAATAAATGAACTAATAAAAGAAATGAAAATAACAGATATAGATAAAATGAAAAACATAAAACTATTACTAAACTATTGTAAAAGAATGAGTAATTTAGTAATATCAAGTTATAATAAAGAAAAATATGATAATAAAAGACTAGAAGTAATTATAAATGAAATGTTAATAGAGGCACAATCACTAGGAATAAATGGAGTTTTAAAAACAAATAATTTTGAGATAAGTAGTGGAGAAACAGCTAATATTTATGAGATTATATTTGAAACTATAATGAAATTTAGAACAGCTAATTTTATTTTATATATACAGGTAAACAATTCATATATAGAAATAAAATATTTATTTGATGGTAAACATAAGAATTTTAAAAAAGAAATAGAAAAATTACAATTAGAAAGAATATTAGAAATTGAGCAAATAGTAGATGAAGATGGAACAACTATAAAATTGAAAATTTTAAGAGGAGAAAATTAATGTTATGACAGCAATTATAATAGGAATATTGTGTATTTTATTAGTATGCCAGATCCTAAAAACTATACTAAAAACAAGTATAATAAATAAAAATAAAATAGATTATGTACTAGAATATATTGTTTCTATAATAATATTTGTAACAATGTTTATGCAAGAATATATATTAAGAAATAAATTATTAGTAATTGTAGTTTTAGGTATAATATATGAAATAATTTCACTTATATATATGTATTTTAGATATTATAAAAAAGAAACTATTACTGATTTTTCTATAAAAAAAGTTACAGACGAATGTGAAGTAGGAATTTTAGTATTAAAAGGTAAGAAAGTAAAATTAATAAACAATAAAATGTATGAAATATTAAATAAATTAAACATAAAGAAAGACTATGTTACAAATATAATAAAACAAAGTATAGATCAGCTAGATAAAAATTATTGTGTGAAAGTCGAAGATAAATATTATGTATTTGTAGTAAATGATAATGAAATAATTACATTTGATATAACAGAGGAATATGAATTACATCAGAAATTAAATGATCAAAATAGAAAAATAAAAGAAAACAACAAACAAATATTATTAAGTATCGACAATATAGAAGAATTAGAAAGAGAAAAGAATTTACTAAAACTAAAAAATAAATATCATGATATATTAGGACAAAATCTTTCAATTTTACAACAATATTTAAATAGAGAAAATATAAGTCAAGAAAACTTTGAAGAAATAAAATTTATGATACAAAAAATGTTCATAGATATTGAAGATACTGAGGATACAAATACAAATCTAGAAAATTTAATAAAAATACATAAAAAAAACGGAACAGACATTGTTATAAATGGTAAATTTCCTCAAAATAAAGAAGTAGCAAAAGTATTTTTTGAAATTATTAGAGAGGCAACTACAAATGCAATAAGACACGCAGGGAGTTCAAAAGTATTTGTAAATATAAAAGAAACATTAGAAGAAACATATATGATAATAACAAATAATGGTAAAAAATCAAATGAATTTATAACAGAAAATCAGGGAATAAAAGACATGAGAAGAAAAATCGAAAAATTAGGAGGAATGTTCTATATTTCAACACTTCCAGAGTTTTCGGTAAATATATCAATAAAAAATAACTGCTAACATTGAAATAGCAGTTATTCTTTTATTCTTTTGGAGCCTCTAAGTTTGGAACTATCAAACCATTACCCACACAATATATAGCAAGTTTTGCTAAATTATCATAACCAGTTTTTCCATAAATAGATGAAATATGTGATTTTAGTGTTCTTACAGATATTCCAAGTCTTTTCACAACTTCATTTCTGTCTAGTGTTTTACAATATTCAGTCAAAACGCTTAATTCAGTATCTGTTAGATTCTTTAAAACATCAGAAATGTTTGATTTTGGACTATTAGAATTTGGATATAAAGAATAGCCATCAATAGTATTTTGAATAGTAGTTATAAGAGAATTACTACTAATATTCTTGTAAATAAAACTATCAACGTTATTAGCTTTCGCTTTATCTATAAAAGTTAAATCTGGTACACCCGTCATAAGTATAATTTTTACACTTGGAAAGTTCTCTTTTATTATTTTTGAATATGCTAATCCGCTTGAATTGTTTTCGGTGCAGATATCCATTAAAATTAAGTCAGGTTTAAATTTTTCACATAAAGATACAGAGTTTTTTGCATCCCCACTAGTAGCAACAACATTAAAACCTCTTGTACTTAGTGTTTCAGCAATCATTTCTCTTAACATTTTATGATCGTCTATTACAATAATATTATACAATATAGACACCTCCAAAATTATTTATATCAAATATATTGTACCATAATAATCCGTAAAAATAAACAACTTTTGTTGCTTTTGCACTTTTGGTGCAAAATTTAACAAAAAATTGCACCAAAAGTACAATAGTATTTTAATGAATTTTATGTTATAAAATTCATATAAGTATATTAATAAGTAAATGATGAAAAGCATATATTTAATGACTATAAAAAACTTAGTAAAAACATTTAAATAATATAATATTTTTTTTCTTTAAAAATATTATAAATAAAAGGTGGTGAAAATAGGAAATATAAAAAATTAATTAACAGTGATAAGCAGGTAATGAAAACTAGGATATAAAACACTATCAAAAACTTGTAAAGTTTAATTTAAGGAGGAAGTAAGATGAATAAAAAAATAATTTTTTCAGCATTAATAATTGTAGTAGCTTTAGCTATAATACTTGTATTTTGTTTTAAAAACAAAGAAGATAAAAATATGGAGATAGCAAAATTAGTGGATGAATATGCACCATTTGAATTTACAGTTAAATACCCAAAAGATGCAGGATATAAATTTGAAGCAGATTTAGAAAATACACCTTATGTAGCAGGTAAACTTATAAATGAAGAAAGAAACATCAAAATTTCATTTAATTTTTCAAAAACAAATGAAAGTTCTAATAAAAGAGAAAAAGAGAATAAATCTAGCGAAGAAAATTATGCACAAACAAATTATACAGAATTAGGTGGATATGAGTATTATGATAAATTTAATTATTACGGAGTAAGTTTATTAAATAAAAATGAAGAAGGTAATTGTCTACAAGTAATAGTAAAAATAAGTAAAAACAAAAATAATGGGGCAGATTTAGATGTAACAGAATTTGCAAAATCAGAAGAATTAAAAAATATTTTAAGCTCTATGACAATAAATGATAAGATAGAGGGAAAAAAAGTTGATGGAATAATATCGTCGAACCATAAATTAATAGTAAAAAATATAGAAAATCCAGACGAAAGTAAATATTATGTTAATCAATATCCAGATTCAAATGGCGTAACAAACATATACGGCTTAAATGAAGTAAATAAGTATAAAGGGGAAGGCGTTTCATTTAGATTAACATATTATGGAAATGAAGGAAATTACCAAAATTTAGATACTTGTCTTGCGTACCAAGAGAAAACTTTTAAAAAGAAATTTGAAGATTATAATTTATTTGGTCAAAAAGTTAAAGTAGATGTATCTAGACATGCAATAGGAGGAAGTTCATCACCAGAAAAATATAAAACTTGGATGGCAGGTTACTTTGAGAAGGATGGCAAAGTATATGATTTTCTATACATTCAATATGTAGGAATAGAAGACAGTCTTGGAGAAAAGTTGGTTAATAACGTATTAAATAACTTTACAACAAATGATTAATAAAAAAATAGAAAGAAAAAATAAAATCTAAAACTAAAATAGAGTAAAAAAATATAAATTAAAGGAGGAATTTTATGGGATTATTTTCAAAGGAAGAATGTTGTTTTTGTAACAAAAAAGTTGGAATGTTAGCAAGAAAAAAATTAAGAGATAAGAAATATATATGCAAAGATTGTGAAAAAAATTGTAGTGCATTTATAGATATTTCAAAATTTGATTCAGAATATGTAAAACAACACTTTGAATATATGAAAAAACAAGATGTTTTATACAGACAGGCTTTTGAACCATTAAATAAAGAAGAAAAGCTTAGAACATTTTATCAATTTAATGGCATTGTTTTTGCAGATAGTATTGCAATGTTTGAAGTAATTACACCCAAAACAGAAAAGAAAAATTTTAAAGAATTATTCAGATATGATCAAATAAAAGATTATGAAATTTATTCTGTCTTAAACAATCAGGAGGGTGGAAAAAAATATTCAGAAGTTGGTGTTATAATAAACTTATATTGTAAGATTGGAACTGATAGTGTTGGAATAACAGAACAAGAAAAAACAATGGGTCATCCTTATGTAGAAAGAATTAAAATTTGTTATGGAAAAAATGTTAGCAGTGATTTATGTGTAAAAGATGCAATAAACCATTTAGATGAAATATTTTTAAGAGAACCAAGATTTAAATCTTTTGCAAGAGGAATAAAAGAATCATTTACAGGAACAGAAACAGAAAGAAGAAATATGAAACAAAGTGCAGATGCAATAAATGCACTTGCAGGACTTGCAAAAGCTAAATTTAGTGGAGATGCAAACAGCATGGAAACAGCAAAAGAAAATATAAAAGATACGATTGTTAGTACAGTAAATCTAGCAAGTGGAAATAGGCTTAAATATAAAGAGGTAGCAGATTCTGTTGAAAAAAGAATCTGGAGCCAGTTGTAAAAAATAAAATAGTTGTAGCTTTTAACATCAAGAACTATAAAAAATGTTGTAAATCCTTGAAATATTAGACAAGGTAGTAGTTTTAATGGCTTTAACCAAGTATTAAAATTATTCAATATAAAATAGACAGAAAAATTTATAAAAAAATGAAGTTGATTTTAAACAAAAGTGAAACATTTCTAATTATTGTAGGAAAGGAGAATGGTTTTATGAAAAATAAAACAAAATATTTAGTAGTAACATTGTTTATGCTAGTTAGTTTTTTACTAATTGGAGCTACTAATGTAAGTGCTAAAACAATAACAGTAGAGAATGAGGAAGAACTAATTAATGCATCAAAAGGAATTGATTCTGAGATAAATGAAATTAAATTAGCAAAAGATATTACTTTAACAAAGTTTCTAAATTTTTATGTTGTAAATGACATTACTCTTGAATTAAATGGGCAAACATTAGATATAGGTTCCTATGGCCTTTCATTTAATTATGGACAGTCTGATTATGATGAACTAAATAACGATTACTATTATAACTTTAATAGTAAATTAACTATTAAGGATGGTAGTAGTAGTAAAACTGGTAAGATTCTTTCAAAAAATAATATTTTCTTTAATTATTATGATACTAATCATGATGCGGAAATAAAAAAATTTGGACTAACTATTGATGGTGGATATTATGAAATTATTAGTTCAAGACCTAATTTCTTTGAATTCTTTTCTAGAGATTACTATACAAATGGTAAAAATCTTACTGTTGATGTAAATATAAAAGATGCTGTATTTAAATTAAATGATGGTATGTATCTTTTTGGCACTATATCAAATTCTGATTCAGATATTAAATTAAATTTTAATTTTGAGTCGTTGAAAGTGCTAGGACTTACAAGTAAATTGGGCAATTTAAAATTAGGTGAAATGAAATTAAATGATGTAATTGATCCTAATTCTAAGGCATACTTTCAAAAACTACCTTATACAACAGGAGCTCCAGTTTTAGCTGAAGCAGATAGAAATACTTTAGTTAATGATTTCTACGCAACAGGAGGAAGTGACCCTTATATTATTATAAAAAAAGTTAATGGATTTGAAACAAATAATATAACAATTAATGAAACATATAACGAAATACCTAGTCTTAATGACATATCAATTAAGAATATAAGTGATAAGGATTTGCAAATTAAAAATGTAACAGTAGATAGTTCTAATTTTAAAGTTGAAGGTCCTAGTACTCAACCAACAGTTAGTGCTGGTGCCACGAATACTGATTTTAAAATTAAGGCAAAAGAAGGACTTAATGCAGGAGACTATACAGCAATAATTACTGTAACTGATATAGATGGAAATAATTATACAGCAACAGTTACATTAAAAGTTGAAAAGAAAAACCTTAATGTAGGTATTAGTGGTTTAGATAGTACATGGGTTTATGGTACATCTAAAACTCCAACTGCAACAGGGGTTGATGGCTTAGGATCAGGTGATTATAAAATCACTTACTATAAGGAAAACAATGGATCTTATGATGAAGTTGTAACAGAATTACCTAAATTAGTAGGTAAATATAAAGCTACATTAAGTATTACAAATCAAAATTATACAGCAAGTGAAGCAAGTGTTAATTTTGAAATCACACCAATTACTACGGAAGTAAAAGTTAAAAGTTACGATGATACATTTACTTATGATGGAACAGAACACTCAAAAAATGCTTATGATGTATTATGGGCAAATAATGCTAGTCCAGTAACTGATAATAAATTACCAAATGGTGATTTAGTAACAGCTGTTATTACTGGTAAAGTAAGAGATGTTAAAGATACAGCTCTTGAAAACAATACAATTGGAAAAATTACAATAACAAATGCAGAAGGTGTTGATGTAACTAATTGTTACTCTAATAAAGTAAAAGCTGCTGGTAAATTAACAGTAAACCCAATTACAACACCAATAGTTGTAACAGCTGGTTCAGATACTAAAGTATATGATGGTGCTGAATTAACAAAAAATACTTATACAAATACTGATGGTGTATTACTACCAGGTGATATGTTAGAAGCTACATTTACTGGTAGCCAAAAATTTGTAGGTTCTTCAAATAATACTGTAAGCAATGTTAAAGTAATGAGAAATGGTGAAGATATTACTTCTAACTATACAATGGGAACACATGTAAATGGTGTACTTGAAGTAACAAGTGCAGAACAACCTTTAGCAATTGCAGATCAATATGTAAAAGTTAATGGTTCTATATCAAAAAGTTATTTAGAACAATCAGTAACTGGAAATGTTGGAAACATTGATTTTACTATCAAATCAGGAACAGCACTTACATATGATGCTATAAATGATGAATATGTAGCAGGAGCTACTGAAGGTGATGTTGTAATGACTGTTACAGCAGTAAAAGTAAATCTTGGTGGGGATGATACACCTGAATGGAAAGAAACAACAAAAGACTTTACAGTTCATGTTGTAAATAAAGAAAATGTAACAATTACTGGTTTAGAGGATAATCAAGTATTTACTTTTGATAATACTACTAAAACTCCATGG
>OIYR01001834.1_pt1 | contig 9996 bp, 9 predicted proteins | sample 1588221 | NCBI WGS metagenome assembly OIYR01 (sample SAMN03283292) | human gut metagenome | biome: human-associated habitat; material: feces | host: Homo sapiens | place: Peru | collected 2012 | reverse complement strand
CATAACTCTGATGGGTACCTCCCCAGAGGTAATCCTGTCAAAAGTAGAATAAAAATAATATTCCTCATTCGAGTGGCGACAAGCGCAGAGCGATACTGTCATGGGGAACTAAATGAACCATTTTTGAATATGGCTACCCATTATTATATTACATTCCATTCTTCGACTTACGATACAGGAAAGAGCTATTCTTCTTGCTTGCAGATTCTGTCGAAAGACAATCTGGTGGCTATTGGAGAAGATATATCTTTGAAAATCCCAAAGTCTTGGTCGAAGGAGAAAATGGCAGATTATATTTCCTCTTATGTCGTATCACATCCCGAAGAAATGGTGGCGATACTGGATGACGAGGAGATAGTCCTAGCACATGATATCATAGCAGGCGGCAAGGGAAATGTCCTTTGGAAACGTCACTTGCTCAAATATCACCATCTCAAATGTATGGTTTGGGTAGTGGTTAATACAGCAAACAGAGGCAAGGATGGATTCGTAATGCTGGATGAGATAAGTGAGTCGTTTGCTCCCTATATTGAACAACGATATGGTGCTGCTCAGGAAAATATGAAGAGTGCCAAATCAAAAGCATCCCCATCTCGTTTTTATCTCAGAGACCTGAAATCAAAATTGGATGGCCTGGATATAGAGCAGCTCAAGTATCTTCATCTTCTCTTTGAGATGAACTACATGGACGATAGTGACTTCTGGTTTCGTGATGAATGGTTCGAAGATGGTTACCATGATTGCTTCTATGATTGGTATCATGCTGGTTGCAAGGAAACACCGTATGATTTGAATCAGATGGTGTTTGAAATTCTGGAAGAGTGGAAGGAGAGAGGCTATAAGAGATACCGTCCAGCGATGGATAGTATCAGGGATTGGTGCCGTCGCAAATGGAATAAGTTTGAGTCTGAGCATCAAGCTGAAGTTTCTGCCGCATATGATGCAGCAATAGTTCATGATGATGAGAAAGAGATTTCCCGAAGCTTGTACCCGTTTATTCATCATGTACATGAATATATCCGCAACAAGCAATATCAGGAAGCCATTTCTTTAATATTCTGTTTGTTCGACCATTTAGGGAAGACATGTAGAAAGCATGAGAATTGGTTTGAGTCATATTGGTGTGGCGGAGATCAGACTAGTGTAGATTTATTCTTGGATATTCTGCGCCATCTGTACTGTCATTTGCGCCAACATCCAGATATTCCTTGGCAGACGAAGGAGGCTATGGATATTCATCTGTTGCTGACCAATAAACAGCATCGTCTCTTTGGTGACCTGGAGTTAGCCTGGGGTGATTCTCGTATGGAGGATATGCTCTCTGATGAAAGTTCCTATTGCGACTATAGCAATATGGAAGATGAGCTATGTGGGTATTTGGAGAGGATGATAGGACAATGTCTGCCCTAATAGTGATGTGAGATTAAAGGGGTATGTTCTGTAACAACAAGATATATTCCTAAAAGTTTCTTACAAAATTGGATAGAGCATATGGAAATGTTTGATCTTAAGCAAGTGATATTGACGAAGAAATGCACCTCGCCAGTACACAGAGTATCTGTTGGAAATTACAACCACGAATCATGACACTGGTTTGCCAAAAGTTTTTCGCTATACGGATTTGTACCATCCTGACCTTTCCTTTATGAGTCTTTGGATTAAGAATCAGGTGAAGGCCTTAGAGCAGGAGGACGCTAAGCGTGTCATCTTGACTATTGGTGATGAGATTACCTTAAAGGTGGAAAAGTGATAACGTTTCTTCTATCCATGTGAATAGATTATGGGCATCCTGACAAGGGTACTCCTTTAGCTTTGATAGCCTATATCATTGTGGATATTCTGTAATTGTGAATGAATAGCTTGAATCCCAAAGCCCTATGAAAAAGTTTATTATATTTTCAAAATTGCGGAGTCTCTTTCTGAAAGCAGATAAAGCATTAGGTAAATATATAGAGCCTAGGAGAGGTGATTATAATTTCTTGGATGTTGTTAGTAATATAAAACTTACAGAGGCGCAGATAAATGAGGAAATTCATAAGCATCATCAGAGGAACAGGCAGATACCGATGCTTCTGACATTGGTAAGTTTGCTTTTTGCTTATCTTCCTAAAATTATATCTTACATATTTAAGAATGAGATTGTTGGAGTTTGGGAATATTTGTTGTTCGGTATCTATACTCTGAGTTTGATAGCAGTTGTCCTTTTCTTCTTTTTCTTTGCTTATCCTGGAAAGATACCACATCGTTATTTGCCTTCTCAGTTTTATCATGACATATTTGAATTGTATAGAAGACAGGGATATGATGACGTCGAGTCAAATAAGGGAGTACAATATTCTTATCTTTCCTATTTGGAAGAATTTTTGGAGACATATACCAATTATAACAATAGCAAGGAAAGAACTTTCCAATGGTTTATGAGGCTTTTGCCCATTGCTGCTTTACTATATGCAACTATTTGCACTGTTGTGTTACTTAATGATAAAACAAACGTAAATAAAAATGAGATTATGATTATTCGTGGTAAAAAAATGAAACCTTCTTCTGCAATAACCGTTCATCCTATTGTAGAAAGAGAAGGCACACGCATTCATTACAGTTTGAGGGACAATATAAGACTTGATGTCCCGCAGGGAAAAGATACGATAAAGTTGGATTCTTTGCAGAGACCAAATCGTTTTTTAAAGCATCGGAAAACGAACAGAATGGTATATAAAACAGGAGGCATTTCGCCAGAAAAATAAAGGAGTTCGCTTTCTGTGTTTACCTTATGTTCAGAGTAACTTGGTGCGCTGTGTAAAGGGTAGAGTGCTCGATGTGGCAGTAGATATTCGTAAAGACTCCCCTACTTATGGCAAACATGTGGCTGTAGAGCTGACAGAAGACAATCATGTCCAGTTCTTCATCCTAAAGGGCTTTGCTCATGGTTTCGCAGTTCTCTCAGAAATCGCATCTTCCAGTACAAGTATGATAACTTCTATCATCCAAAGGCTGATGGAGGTATCAGCATCCTTGATGACACTCTCGGTATTGATTGGAAGATACCAACCGAACATGCCATCCTCTCGGAGAAAGATACAAAACATGATGTTTTAAAGGACTTCGACAGTCCTTTCGTCATTAACATAGATTTATACAAATGAATACAAAACAGCAAATAGCACAGCAACGTGCTAATTTGGCTATAGCTGAATTCTTGAAGGAATTGTTTACTCCTCCGTATGTTATTAGTGAGTCAACTTTTGATGAAACGAAGGAATCTGCGGTGGAGTGTGCCAAACAGAATGTCGATGCCGCATCTCTTACTGAAAGAGAGAAAGAGGTTGCGAAAGAGTCTGTAGAACTATTTGCCAATGATGTAGCACGGAAGTTTAAGGTTGCTATGAAACAATCTGGTAAGATTGTGTGAATACCCCTTTTGTAATTATGGTACATACGATGCCTATAGATACAATATCGTTGAGAGATTCTCTTTCCTGTGTTTGTCAACAAAGTGGCGAGCCATTGTCTAATTGGTTTGATTGGGTCTCACTTATAGCTTCTGTTGCTACTTTGATATGTTTTGCTATTACTTGTTTTCAAATCTATCAGGTTAAGAGTGTTAGTAAGCAGGTGAGGGAAGCCGTGAATGATAATAATAAGCAAATAAAAAACAGTATTTCTCTGTATAAGGTTACAGATGCTCTTCGACTGACAGAAATGGTTTTGGACTATATAAGAAAAGAACATTATGAATTAGCGGCAATGAAGTTGTTTGAACTCAATAACATGGCAATAGAAATCGCAAATACTCATAAGGAACTCAAAGTTTACCAGTTGTCATTGGTATCAGAGGTGGAACATCTTAATGAAATGGCAACCAATGAAAAATCGATGTATAGTCCAAGCTATACGATGTCAACAATAATGCAATTTAATAATGCATTAAAAGATATAGATATCAAGATTAAAAATCAGATATTAAAAAGCGATAGAATATGAAAAAGTATATTGATAGTATAGCACCATTTATCGAAAAAATCATAAAGATGACAGAATTAAAACAGATGAAATGGGAAAAATCAGGAAACAATACATATCGTTGTGTTGATGTCAAGGACTCCCTCAGCCTAGAAATATCTGGAGGAAATGGTTTTGTTGGTTCAAATATCGGTTTCAAGCTATATTCAGCAAATAAATTGGAATTTGAATATACGCCAGGTTTAATTGTGAAGTTTCCTGAGTTTGAAGCTCTCTTGTCAAAGCTTTATTCTATTGTTGAAGAGGCAGATGTGAAAAGAATTACAGGTCAACTTTCAAAGATTATGTCAGCTTTTGCTAAAACTGATAATGTCTGATGATGAAAGATAAAAAATGATTGGAAAAGTCTACATTTATGGAAATACCAGCAATAATGAGGAGCGAGTAAAAGCTTTCTTTTCGTTAAGAACAGGACTAAGTGAAAACATATCCCTATGCAGCTTTTCTTTGCGAGCTGTTTAGCAAGAGGCGTTTGCGAATCATTGAACATAAAAATAATATACTATGTATAATGAATATAAGAAACCAGAAGGTGGCTGCTTTATTAAGCAGTATATAGATTATCCTTCTTTGATGAAACGACACATTAAGAAGCATTCTTCTTATATGCAGCCAATCTTTGAAGCCATTAGTAATTCTCTGGAGGCGACAAATGGTTCTGGTGATATCATAACAATTCGCTTGTATTTGCAAAAGACTTTGGTGTCAGATAAGTATTCTTTTCTCTCGATAGAAATAGAAGATACCGGAATTGGGTTCAATACGGAAAATTTTAGTCGCTTAGAAAGATTGTATGATGAGTCAAAGATGTGCAACAACTTTGGAACAGGCAGAATTCAATATTTGCATTTTTTCGATAAAACAGATATTCATAGTGTCTTTGAGGAGAATGGAAAAAAGTATGCTCGTAGGGTTGTTTTGTCCAAGGGTTTTTATAAAGCGCATCAAAGTGTGATTTGGAGTTCTGATGTAGAAGAAGTAGATGAACATACTCCTATTAGAACTTCAGTTTCTTTCTTTTATCCTTTAGATGAAGGCGACAAAGATAAATTTGGCGAGTTAACTGCTGATTCTATTTTTGATAAGGTTTTTATACGTTATCTCAGTAGATTTTGCATGAATAAGGAAAATTTGCAAAAGTTTCGAATCGAACCTTATGTAAATGGTGTCTTGGATGATTCTAAAGTTCGTACAATATCAAGTGCGGAAATTCCGTCAATAGATTTCGCTCGTGATTTTGTTCTTAGTTATAAAGTGTATGATAAGAGTTTGAGAAAATTTGTAGATACTTCATCTAAAGAGTCGTTTAGGGTTCAATCGTATTTGTTGGCGCATAAAGTTCAGAAAAAAAATGAAATCAAGCTAACAAGCAAGAATGAGACAATTGATGCTGCTAATTTTGATTTTTCTTTTTTGGACAAATCATCTGTTATGGAAGCTGATAAAAATATGCTTTGTCTGGTATCAAGTGATTTCTTTACGCGAAACGATAGCGACGAGAGAGGAAAATTACGTCTTAAATCGGAAGCTGAGTTCCTTAAACAGAATGACATGTTTGAACTTCTGCAACCACAGATTTTTATAGATGATATCCAAGATGAGGTAATACAAACTATAGGTTCTCATTATCCTCAAATTAAGAAAGTAAAAGATGAATATGAGAATGAGATAGAGCATTTGATAGAGTTGTTCGGATTGGATAGAGATACTGTTAATCGTATTGGCTATAAATATGGAGAAACAACAGTCTCATTTTTGAAAAGATATAAGGAATATGATGCTGAGATTGCTGCAGCCAAGGATGCTTCCATAAGTTCTGCAATTGATTCTTTGTCTAAACTTAATCCTTCTGATTCTAAATTTAAGGAAAAGTTTAATCGTAAAGTTCGTGATATAACTAAGATGATTCCTCAAAAGAATAAGACAGATGTAACAAATTATCTGGTTGCAAGAAAGGCTGCAATGTCTATTTTGGAATTTATCTTAAAAAAACAGCTTGAGGTTCAAATGACTCATGGGATAAAAAAGCAGAATAATAGAGAAAAGGTTATACACGATTTGCTTTTCAAACAGCATACTACTAATACCTTGGAGTCGAATTTGTGGATATTGAATGAGGATTTCATACATTACAATGGTATTTCAGAATGCGCTTTAAAAGATATAAAAGTTAATGGTGAACTTTTCTTGCAAGAGGATTTGTCTGAGCAGGAATTGAAAAAGTTGAAGGCTTATCACCGTGATCAGTTGGGTAAGCGTACCGATGTTTTGTTGTTTCCAGAAGAGCATAAATGTATTATTGTGGAATTGAAAAGTGCAACGGCAGATGTTACAAAATTTTTAAATCAAGTAGTAGACTATGCAGGATTGATAAGGCAGTATTCAAAAGAAAAGTTTGAAATAAATCAGTTTTATGCTTATTTGATTGGGGAAAGCTTTGATTTTGAAGCTGTGATAAATGGAAATCCTAATTTCATCCAGTCTCCATATTTAGATTATGTTTATATTCCAGACCAAAAAGTTAATGGTGGAATGCATAGACCTAAAGGTACTATGTATGTGGAAGTTTTAAAGTATTCTTCTTTGTTGGAAAGAGCTAAGATAAGAAATAGTATTTTCTTGGACAAACTCTTTGATGAGAAATAAAATGGACTATGTAAGCAGTCACTTAGGGCCGTCTTGCGTACGTTAATAAAAATATATACCTTTGCCCCGAATTTTAAATTTGGGACAAAATGAATATAAACGAAGAAGGCAAGTACTATGCCTCAATGGTTCGTAAGTTTCGAACCGAGTACAAGAGCAAGAACCTTCATGGGTTCTGTAAAGAACAAATTGGTAGACTTACTAGCTCATAGATGGCAGCTGGCTACTGTTACTGCTTGGGCATAATTTCAAATGATTTTTTCTAAAAAAGATAATAAAAAAGTATTCATCTTAGGGCTTAACGTACCTAAAGTGACCGCTTACAATTAATTATACAATGAAAACAATAGCTGTATTTAATAATAAAGGTGGTGTCGGTAAGACGACATTACTGTGTAATCTTGCAGCTTGCTTAAAGGATAAAGGCAAGCGTGTTCTGTTAATTGATGCAGATCCTCAATGCAACGCAACTATCTATTTGTTTTCTCAAGAGAAAATAGAGGAGATGTATAGTGATAAGGCTACAAAGACAATTTATAGCTTGGTAACACCAATTAAGAAAGGAAATAAAAATTTAGATTGTGATTCAATCCCTAAAGTTCATTCTGATGGATTTGGTATTGATGTAGTCCTAGGAGATACTAAATTAGCAGTTGCGGAGGATTTGTTTAGTAATGAATGGATATCCTTAAATTCTCCATTTCGTGAAAGATCCTTAGCTTCAACATTCTTTTTAAAAAATATCTTTGAAAAAATAGAAGGCGATTATGATTACGTATTATTTGATATGGGACCTTCACTAGGTTCTTTAAATAGATTGATTTTATTAAATTGTGATTATTTCATTATTCCGATGTCTTCTGATATTTTTAGCCTCAAAGCTATTGAAAATATTGGGCATTCTCTAGAAGTCTGGCAGGCAAAGATAAATGATGTACTCGAAAAAATTCGAAAAGAAAATGATGAAGAATATGAAATAGGAGGTACTGTTTTGACAGTTTCCCCAAGATTTTTAGGTTATGTTAGTCAACAGTATAATACAAAAACAAATGCTGGCATTAAGCGTCCTGTTAAGGCATATGATAGAATAATTCAAAAAATGCCAGATAAGATAAAGTCATATTTGGCTAATTTCTATGATAATTCTCCTGATTCTCCTGAATTATGTATAGGAAGTATTCCTACAATGAATAGTTTGATACCATTGTCTCAAATGGCATCTAAGCCAATATATAAGTTGTCGGGAAGTGATGGGGTTGTTGGGGCTCATTTTAAAAAGGTACAAGATAGCAAAATCGTTTTTGAAGCTATAGTTGATAAATTACTTAATTCGATTGATTATTATGATAGATTGGCCAGATAAACTTATTCAAGATATTGCTCGGCGTAGATGCGTTTTATTTTTGGGGTCGGGTGTTTCTGCAAATTCTAAAAATGCTGCTGGAGAAAGGCCAAAAACATGGGTTGAAGTGCTTAAATTGGGAATTAATAGATTACCAAATACTGTAACGAAAAAGCAGAAAGGTGTAGTTTCTAAAGCTATCAATAATGGTGATTTATTATTGGCGTGTGAATTGTTGAGAAAACATTTGGGGCCTGATGACTATAAGGATTTATTGAAAAGCGAGTTTTTTGATAAACATTTTTTGAAAGCTACAATTCATGAAGAAATAGAACAGTTGGATTCTCGTATTGTAGTAACTCCAAATTTTGATCAAATATACGAAAGGTATGTTCATTCTATTCCTGGCAATGATGTCGTTGTGGTAAAATATAATGATAATAATATTGCAGATGTTATTCGCTCTGCTCATAGATTGATAATTAAAAGCCACGGTGATATAACTGCTGGAGATGATATAATATTCACTAAAGCGGATTATGCAAAAGCAAGGAGTGAATATGCACAGTTTTATTCTGTTTTAGATGCACTTTTGCTAACTCATACATTTGTTTTTATTGGTGCAGGTCTAAATGATCCTGATATTCAGTTATTGTTGGAAGATTATACGTATCGAAATAAATATAAAAGAAAACATTTCTTTATAACACCCAAAGATTCCATGTCAGCGGAAGAGTTTGACATAATGGAAAAAACTTTAAGTCTAAAATTTTTAAAATATGATAAAAAAGATGGTCATAAAGAACTGACTGATAGCATAAAAAACTTACATGAGTTAGTTGATCAAAAACGAGATGAACTTAGCGTTTCAAAGGATTGGTAGTGATATTCAAATGTAAATGTAATAAGTAAGTGTCCGAATCCTGATTCCCATGTGATTTGGTGATTTGGAATTTTGAGGTTGATGCAGAACATCAATCTGGCTTATTGGATATAACTTTTAAAATGGTATGTGATGGAATTAAGCCACAAACAAAAATATTGCGTGTTCAATGGAATGGGAAGTGGCGCCCAAGAAAAAGTGATTTGCTAAGTGTTTTAGGGTATGAATGGATTGAAAATAAATAATCCAAGTTCCTTATGATAAATGAAGACAGTTCATATCTTGATAATGACAAGGAGTTACTTTGAAGTTAGCTATGAATAAGGCGGTCCCATCCCGCACAACCATGGCGAAGACCTTTGATGGTCCGCCAACCTTATAGCGCAGCGGTTCTGAGCACCGGAGGGCGGTTTCCCTCTTCTTCCCTGAGGGGAGAAGACCGAGATGAGAGGTGGAGCCTTCCTTAACGGTAAGGAAGGACGGGTAGGTTTTCGAAAACCCTCCTTTTGGCTAAAGGGAGACGGAGGGATTCGAAAAAAGCCTTTTTTAATGATAAAGAAGGACGGGATGATTTTAGAAATTCTTATTTTTAAGAACACAAAAATAAAACCCCACTATGATGATAAATAATTTCAAAGATATAAAAGTAGCAGTAACTAGTACCGGTACGATACCAGTCTGGATACTGTAGAGAATGAAGTTTATACATTTAATATTTTTCCAAGAAATAAATACACAAAACTTATGAGAGATAGAAAAAATCAGAATGGCTCTTCTCAGACGCCATACTCTGGGATACTATATAAACTCAAAGTATCCCTCTTTGCGAATAAATTGACGAATTGGTATTTTTCAAAGGCAACCCTGCCATATTGGTGCATCCTGGCACTCGATAGCATTGCTATCGTCATAGCGGGTATGATAGCAACCTATATCGCAGAAGGAGGCGAGGTGATAGCTTCCCATTTCTGGAACTACCTCCTCATGTTCGTCTGCTCCCTGCCACTCTTCGTGGTGGGCATGCGTATGTTCCATACCTATTCCGGTATCATGCGCTACTCGTCATTCGTTGACCTGCTTCGCATTTCCGGAGCCCTCGTTGTCG
>OIYR01001830.1_pt1 | contig 10008 bp, 9 predicted proteins | sample 1588221 | NCBI WGS metagenome assembly OIYR01 (sample SAMN03283292) | human gut metagenome | biome: human-associated habitat; material: feces | host: Homo sapiens | place: Peru | collected 2012 | reverse complement strand
TAAATATTTAAAAAATAGTATTGCTGTTATATCAGGTCCTACATTTGCTGTTGATATGATTAAAGATGCTCCTATAGGATTTAGTTTGGCAACTAAAAGTCATAAGACTGAAATGGTTATTCGTAAGTGTTTTGAAAACTCTACAACTAAATTTAGAAGAACTAGAGACATTACTGGTATAGAAATATGTGGCAGTATTAAGAATGTCATGGCTATTGCAAGTGGTATGTTAGAAGGAATGGGTGTAACAGATTCAACACGTGCATTATTCTTAACAGAAAGTATGAACGATATAAAAGAACTTATAAAAGCATTAGGTGGAAAGAAAAAATCAATTTTATCTTTTGCTGGATTTGGTGATATTCTTATGACTTGTACTAGTAAAAATTCAAGAAACTTTAGTTTTGGGTACTTAATAGGTAGTGGTGCATCTAAAGAAGAAATTGATCTATATTTAAAGAATACCACTGTAGAAGGTATGTATACTTTAAAATCTATACATAAGCTAGTTAGACGTAAAAAGGTAAAAATGCCAATAATAAATTTAATACATGATATTATAGAGGGTAAAAAAGATAAAGAGCAGATGCTAAAGTTTTTAATAGATAAAGAATAGTAAAGTTTATGTAAATGTTTGCGTTTGTTTTATTTTATATGTTATAATTTGGTTATACGTAGATATGTATTTTATGAAATTTTTATAAATATGGAGGTAAAAATGATTTACGGAGAAATATTAGCCGGTGGTTCCGGTACAAGAATGGGCAATACTGAAATGCCTAAACAATTTTTAATGTTAGGAGATAGACCAATTATTATTCATACTATTGAGCAATTCTTAATTAATCAATCATTTTCAAAAATAGTTGTTTGCTGTCCTAAAGAATGGGTGAGTTATGCTGAAGACTTGCTTGAAAAATATAATATTGATACAGAAAGAGTAGAAGTAACAGCTGGTGGTGCTACAAGAAATGATACTATTATAAATGGTTGTAAATTAATTGAAGAGAAATATGGATTAACTGATAAAGATATTATTGTTACTCATGATGCAGTTAGACCATTTGTTAATCAAAGAATACTTGATGATAATATTAAACTTGCTAAAAAATATGATGCTGTTGATACAGTAATTCCTGCAACAGATACTATTGTATATTCTAAAGATGGAAAGGTAATAACAGAAATTCCTGATAGAAAAGAATGTTATCAAGGACAAACACCTCAAACATTTAATATTAAGAAGTTAATGGAATTATTTGATTCTTTAACTAAGAAAGAAAAAGAAATATTAACTGATGGATGTAAGATTTTCTCATTAAAAGGTGAAAATGTTGGGTTAGTTGATGGCGAAGTATACAATATTAAATTAACAACATTATATGATCTTAAGATAGCTCGTGCTATTTTAATGGGAAAGGATGAAAAATGATAGCACAATCTTATAGACTTTGTTCTCCTAAACAAATTAGAACTGATTTTATAGATTTACCTCTTCCAAGTGATGATGTACTTGTAAGACCATCTTATCTTTCTATTTGTGCAGCTGATCAAAGATATTATCAAGGAAGAAGAGCTCCAGAAGTACTTGCTAAAAAACTTCCAATGGCTCTAATACATGAATGTGTTGGTAAGGTAGTATTTGATCCTAAAGGTGAATTTAAGCCAGGTGATAGTGTTGTTATGATACCAAATACTCCTAGAGAAACAGATTCAATTATTAAAGAAAATTATTTAAGAAGTAGCTTATTTAAATCTAGTGGTTATGATGGATTCATGCAAAGTATTGTAGATATCGAAAGATCTAGAATTATAAAATATACTAAGATTGAAGATAGAATAGCTGTTCTTTTAGAATTATTAAGTGTTGCTATGAATGCACTTGAACATTTTGAAGGATATAGCCATATGAAAAGACAAACTATAGGTGTATGGGGAGATGGAAGTGTTGGATTTGTTACTGCACTTGTTCTTAAGAAAACATTCCCTAATGCTAAAATTATAGTTTTTGGTAATAGATATGAGAAGCTTCATTATTTCCAATTTGCTGATGAAATATATCAAGTTGCTGAAATACCTGAAGGTGTTACAGTCGATCATGCATTTGAATGTGTTGGTGGAACTAAAGCAGAACTTGCTATAAATCAAATTATAGATATAATTAATCCACAAGGAAGCATTGCATTAATGGGTGTTAGTGAAAACAATGTTCCATTAAATACAAGAATGATTCTTGAAAAAGGATTATCATTACTTGGTAATAGTAGAAGTGGATATGAGGATTTTGATGCATCAATTAAATTTATAGAAGAAAATGAAGATGTTGCTGATTATCTAAGTACTATAATCTCAAGTGAAGTAGAAGTTCATTCTGTTAATGATATACATTCTGCATTCCAACAAGATTTAAATAATGATTTTAAAACTATTATGAAATGGGAGATTTAATATGAAATATATAAAAGGTTTTTTACAAAAAGTTAAGAGACTATTTTGTATAATCATTTATAATTATTATGTTAAAAAATATGAAATAGATGAAAAACAAGTATTATTTCTATCAGATTCCAGAGACCATATCTCTGGAAATTTTGAGTTTATTTATAACTATTTGAAAGAAAATAATCCAGAGTATAAGCTTAAGAGTCATTTAAAAAAATCATTGAAAACAAGAAGAGGATTTAAAGAAAAAATAAGTTTAGTTAGAGATATAGCAAGATCAAAATATATTCTTGTTGATGATTTTTATCCATTGATTTATCCATTAAAAATAAGAGAGAATGCTAAACTAATTCAAGTATGGCATGCAATGGGTGCTTTTAAAACAGTAGGTTATAGCAGAAATAAGAGTAAAAATGGTTATAATAATACTAGTTTAACACATAAAAATTATACTGATACAATAGTTAGTTCTGAAAATATAAGAGGAAATTATGCAGAAGCATTTGGCATAGATATTGAAAAGGTTCATCCTTATGGTGTTCCTAGAACAGATATTTTTTTCAGTGATGAATATAAAAAGAATATAAGAAATACTTTATATAAAAAATATCCTCAATTTAAAAATAAAAAAGTTATATTATTCGCACCTACATTTAGAGGACAAGGTCAAAAGAGTGCTTACTATGATTATAGTTTGATAGACTTTGATTTAATAAAAAAGAACTTTTCTAAAGATTACGTATTCTTAGTAAAAATGCATCCTTTTATTAAAGAAATGCCAGATATAGATTTTGATAATGATGACTTTTATTATGATCTAAGTGGCGAGAGAGAAATAAATGATCTATTATTTATAACAGATATATTAATTACTGATTATAGTTCTGTTATATTTGAATATTCATTCTTTAATAAACCGGTTATATTCTATACACCAGATTATAAAGATTATGATGGTAGTAGAGGCTTTTATTATCCATTTTCTAAATATACTTACGGAGATGTAGCTCATAATAATAAAGAACTTATTAATTCAATTAAGAAGGGAAAAGTTGATAAAAAGAAACTTAAAGAATTCTTCGATTTCTTTTGTGGAGCTTGTGATGGAAAGAGTACTGAAAGAGTAGTTAAGAAATTAATAACAGGGGAAAAAGATGATAATACTAATTAAAATATTTAAGTTTATTCTTAATATTATATATTCTATATTTAAATTATTTAAAACTAAAAATAGAATTACTTTTATAAGTAGACAATCAAATAATATTAATATTGATTTTGTTTTACTTGGTAAGAAAATAAAAAAAGAGATGCCAGAATATGATGTAGTATATTTATGTAAGACATTAGATTCTGGTCTTCTTAATAAGATAAAGTATATATTCCATATGTTTAAACAAATGTACTTTATAGCAACTAGTAAAGTAGTTATACTTGATTCTTATTGTATCGTTATAAGTAATTGTAAACATAAAAAGAGTTTAACTGTTATACAAATGTGGCATGCGATGGGTGCGTTTAAGAAGTTTGGACTAAGTGTAATAAACAATAATAATGAAAGAGTTAAATATGTTGATAATAAAAAACTTGCTAGTGTTATGAATATGCATAATAATTATGATTATATATTTGCTAGTAGTCAATATTGTATAAAATTTTTCAGTGAAGCATTTGGTCAAGATGAAAGCAAATTTAGAGTATATCCACTTCCTAGATTAGATTTAATGGTTGATAAAGATAACATTAAAAAGGTTAGTGATAAAATATATAGTAAGTATCCAAAACTTAAAAATAAAAAGAAAAATATATTATATTGTCCAACTTTTAGAGATGGAGATTATGATTATAAATATATAAAAGAATTCATAGATAATTTTAATTATAAAAAATATAACTTAATAGTTAAGTTACATCCACTTACTAAGTATACTTTTGATAATAAAGAAGCTATATTTGATAAAAGTTTTAATACTTATGAGATGGTATTTGTATCTGATAAAGTTATAAGTGATTATTCAGCTGTTATATATGAGGTAGCTGTTATAGGTAAACCAATGATGTTTTATGCTTATGATAAAAAGGATTATGTTAATGATAGGGATTTTTATTTAAAATATGATAAAGAAATGCCTGGTAAAATATGTTTAAATTTAGAAGAATTATATAATGAAATTGATAATGATAATTATGATATGAATAAATTAAATGTTTTTAGAAAAAAATATATAAAAGAATTTGAAAAGAGTTATACAAGTGATATAATAGATTTTGTGGAATTGTGTGTGAGGAGTAAAAATGAAAAAATTAAAACAAAATATTAAAAAGAATTGGAAGACATATTTACTTTATACATTTTTATTTGTATTCTTATTTGTTCTTACTTATTTCTTTCCTTATTCTAATGATGATTGGGCTTGGGGAAGTAAAACAGGTTTAGAGAGATTAGATATATGGTTTAAAGATTATAATGGTAGATATCTAGGTAATTTACTTGTTATATTGTTAACTAGAAGTAATATTTTTAAAACTTTGTTAATGACTATTACATATTTTGGTATTGGTTATTTAATAAAGAAAATAGTTAATAAAAATAATAATGGTATTATGGTGTTCTCTATATTAATGTTATTCTTAATTAATAAATTTGTATTTAGAGAAACTATTGTTAATACTAGTGGATTTATTAATTATTCATTTAATATGTTATTAGTATTAATATTTATTGCATATATTAAGGATGCATTAAAGAAAATAGACTTTAAAGAAAAATGGTATAATTTAGTCTTATTATTTATATTAGGTGTTTGTAGTACATTATTTATGGAACATATTACTACATATTTATTAGCATTATGTGTAGTACTTTGTATTTATTCATATATTAGATATAAAAAGATTCCTAAAAGTTATTTAATATATTTTGCTGGTGTAATAGTTGGATCTATAATTATGTTTACTAATGGTGCTTATTTACATGTAGTGAAAGGTGACGACTTTTATAGAACAGTAACAACTAAACAATCAATTATTGTTACAATGGCTAGAAATTATTTCAATAAAATACAAACTAATGCATTTTCTCGTAATTTAGTTATTAACTTTGTAGTTAGTGCATTTATGTTAGTTTTAAGTTATAAATTTCTTGTTAATAATAAAGTTGTTAAATGGAAAAAAGTTAGTTTACAACTATTAAATTTAGTTAGTATATTCTATAGTGTATTCTTAATGTTAGGAACTGAGTTTGATTTTAAAATAATTACTGGTACTAGTCATTATTTTACTGGGTTTGCGACTGCATTTTATTGCTTGTCACTATTATTAATAGTAATATTAGTATTCTTTGATAAAAGTAAATATTATGATAGAACCATTGGTTATAGATTGATATTCTATATGGTTAGTATAGTTATAATATTAGGGCCATTATTAGTTTTAACTCCAGTTGGATCAAGATGTAGTTTACCAGCTTTAGTTATGTATATATTAATGGCTAGTGAACTTTATAATTTATTAATACAAGATAAAAATGGATATATTACTAGGGCTTTACTAGTTATACTTGTTATAGTTCTTTCATCATATTTATACATTTATTACAGTATATATGTAAGTAACAATGAAAGATATGAAATAGTTAAAAGACAAGTAGAAGCAAATATGAATCCTATTTATATTAAAAAAACTAGATTTTATAATTTCGTATGGAAGAATAGTCCTGTAAGTGATACATGGGATAAGAGATTTTTAGATTTCTATGGCTTTGATACTAAAGCTGATGTAAAAGTTTTAGAACCAAATGATATTAGATATAAATTATTATTTACAGAAGATTATAAATATAAAAATCTAATGGTAGTTGCTCATCCAGATGATGATTTATTATTTGGTGGCACTGAACTTATGAAAGATGATTATGTTGTAGTTTGTATAACTTGTGGTGTTAGTGAAACTAGGTTAAGAGAATTTAAGCATATGATGGGTTATTTTGATGATGAATATATAACACTTGGATATCCAGATTTAGTTGATGGTAAAAAGTCAGATTGGGAAAAAGAGTATAGTTCAATTACAAGTGATCTTAATAATATAATAAAACTTAAAAATTGGGATAAAATAGTAACTCATAATCCAGAAGGTGAATATGGTCATATTCATCATAAAATGACTAGTAAAATTGTAACAAGTTTAGTAGACGATAAATCTAATTTCTATTACTTTAATAAAACTTATAGTAAAAAATATTATAAAGAAAATAATGTACCTAAAACATTAGATGAAGAAACTTGTAAGAAAAAGAAAAAACTATTTGATAAGTATTATAAATCACAAGTTAATTTAAAAGTTAGACATTTAAGTGATTATGAAAAAGTAACACCTTATAGTGAATGGATGGAAAACTTTTCAAATCAATAAATATGAAATGATTATTAGTCTTACTAGTAATCATTTTTTATGGCTTTTATTCTATAAATATGGTAAAATTGATATACGAGGAGTTATATGAAAAGATTTATAAATGATTTAAAGAAGTATAAGAATTATATATTATATGCAACATGGGCTGAACTTAAAACAGAAGTAATTAATTCGTATTTAGGATTCTTATGGATGATATTAGAACCATTAGCATTTATGCTTATATATACATTTATTGCTAATGTTGTATTTAAATCTCATGTTCAATATTTTCCAGTATTTGTATTTATTGGTTTATCTATATGGAATTTCTTTAATAAGATGGTTACGTGTAGTGTAAAATTAGTTTCTAGTAATAGAGATACAGTTACGAAAGTATATATACCGAAGTTTGTATTAATTCTTATTAAGATGGGTGTTAATGCATTTAAGATGGCTGTATCATTCTTATTAGTAGCAATATTTATGTGTATTTATAAAGTACCTATTACATGGAATGTATTATGGTTTATACCTATTATAATAACAGTTTTAGTATTTACTTTTGGAGTTTGTACTATTGTTATGCATTTAGGTGTATTTGCTGAAGATTTAACTAATTTAGTTAATATAGCACTTAGATTAATATTCTATATGACTGGTGTGTTCTATGACATTAGTACTAGAATACATAATGTTGTTTATAGAACAATATTGTTAGATTTAAATCCTATAGCTAACTTTATTTATAATATGAGAAATGTACTTATATATAAGAGTGCTCCAGTTGGAATGTGGACATTAGTATGGTTCCTAATAGGTATATTGATATGTATGCTTGGTATTAATACGATATATAAATATGAAAATACATATGTAAAGGTGATGAAATAATGAAGAAAGAAGAAATGGCTATAACTGTAAAAGATTTACACGTGTATTATAGGGATATGAATAGATTCTCTTTGAAAAAGGGAGGATTAAAAAATAGAGGAACTGGTAAAATATTTAAAGCAGTAAAAGGTGTATCATTTGAAGTACCAAAGGGACAAATACTTGGTATATGTGGTAAGAATGGTAGTGGAAAAAGTACTTTATTAAGAGCAATTTCTGGTATATTCTCACCAGATTCTGGAAGCATTAATTTACATGGCAATAGTATTTCATTATTGTCAATTGGAGTAGGTTTTCAAAAACAATTAACTGGATACGAAAATATATTCTTATCAGGTATGTTACTTGGATATTCTAAAGAACAAATAGAAGAGAAAATAAATGATATTATAGAATTCTCAGAACTAGGAGATTTTATATATAGACCTGTTAGAAGTTATAGTTCAGGTATGCATTCAAAATTAGCGTTTTCTATAACGGCTATACTTGAAACAGATATTATGCTTATAGATGAAGTTCTTAGTGTAGGTGATATTCATTTTAAAGAAAAAAGTTATAATAAGATGAAAGAACTTATAAGTAATGATGATAGAACTGTTGTAATAGTTTCTCATAATAGTAATACTATTAAAGAACTTTGCAATAAAGTAATATGGCTTCATGAAGGATTAATTAAGGATCAAGGGGATCCTAAAGTTATAATGGATAAATATGAAGCATTTATGAGAAATGAAGGATAACTTAAGGTTATCTTTTTTTGTAAAATGAATTGTTAATAAAATGTTAATATACTATAATATTTTGAAAGGGAGAAATATATGTACGATGTAGTTATCATTGGAGCTGGACCTGCGGGTAGTACACTTGCTAGACAGATTGCTAAAACAAATAAAAAGATATTAATAATTGATGCAGAAAATGAAAAAAATAAAAAACCATGTGGTGGTTTATTAGCACCTGATGCTCAAAAAGAGCTTGCTCATTATGATTTAGTAATTCCTAAAGATGTGTTAGTAAGTCCTCAAATATTTTCAGTTAAAACTATGGATTTAGTAAGTAAACAAATTAAGTATTATCAAAGATATTATTTAAATATGGATAGGTATAAATTTGATAAATATTTAGTATCTTTAATACCAAAAAATGTTAAAAAAATAAATGGTAGAGTTATTAAAATAGAAAAGCAAGAAGAATATGTTATTGAAATATTAGAAAAGAATAAAAAAGAAATAGTAAGATCTAAAATAATAGTTGGTGCTGATGGATGTAACTCTATAGTTAGAAGAACATTCTATAAAAATAATATTATGAAATATATGGCCATACAAGAATGGTATAAATGTAATGACTCAAGTAATTCATTTTATTCATGCATATTTGATAAAGTTACTAGTAGTAGTTGTTCGTGGCTAATACATAAAGATGAATATTTGATATATGGTGGTGCTTTTGATATAAAGAATTCAAAAGAAAAGTTTTTAGAACAAAGAAAAAGATTATCAAAATTTCTTGATATTGATCTAAGTAAACCGGTAAAGAAAGAAGCATGTCTTGTTTATAGACCTAAAAAATTTAGTGATTTTATTACAGGTAAAGAGGGAGCGTATTTAATAGGCGAAGCTGCTGGATTTATAAGTGCAAGTTCTTTTGAAGGAATAAGTAGTGCTATTAAAAGTGCAGATATTTTATCAAAAATAATAATAAAAAATGATAACGAAGTTATTAAGAAAATAAATAAACTTTATCTTCTACCTGCAGAAATGCAAACAATAACTATCGACACAAATAATTATAAAGGTGGTAAAATAACTGTGGAGGTACTTGAAAAGTGCGAGAACTAATTTGTATAGTTTGCCCTAGAGGATGTCATTTGAAAGTAACATCAGAAAACGATAACTATAAAGTAACTGGTAATAGCTGCCCACGTGGTGAGAAATATGCTATTAGTGAAATAACAAATCCTACAAGAATGGTTACTTCGACTGTAAGAGTCCTTGATGGCGATTTAACAAGACTACCAGTCGTTACTTCAAAACCAATACCTAAAAAAATGATTTTTGAAGTTATGAAGGAAATTAATAAAACTTATGTTTATGCTCCTATTAAAACTCATCAAGTTATAATTAAAAATATTCTCGGATTAGATGCTGATATTTATGCTACAAGAGATGTTATGAAAAAATAGTTCATACAATTTACTTATAATAGGCAATATATCATAATAATTTAATTAAAAATATGAGGTGAAGAAATGTATCGCAAGTATATAGAAGGATT
>OIYR01001825.1_pt1 | contig 10032 bp, 9 predicted proteins | sample 1588221 | NCBI WGS metagenome assembly OIYR01 (sample SAMN03283292) | human gut metagenome | biome: human-associated habitat; material: feces | host: Homo sapiens | place: Peru | collected 2012 | reverse complement strand
CTCGAAAAAACATCAAAATAAAATTAACTCAACTGCAAAAATTAATAAAATACAAGAAAAGTTTGCAATTTATTGCAAACTTTTTTGTATAATAATAATGCACAGAAATTTGCAAAGCAAATTTCTCACGCGAGCAAAGACGCAGACTTAAAAATGCTATAATTAGTGCAAATGTTATTAATGTCCGCTTTTGTTCTTAATGTTAGTAGAGATTTTATAAAAAATTAACTCACCATGTAACCTTTTCCAAAGTTATATGTATATATAATTGAAAGCAGGTAAGAAATGAAAGATTTAGATTTAGAATTATACAACAAATATATGAACGGAGAAAAAGATGCCTTCGAAACATTGTACAACAAATACAAAAACAAAATACAATACTTTATTTTCAACATAGTAAAAAATTATGAGAAAGCCGAAGACATCACCCAAGAAGTATTTATATACATATTACAAAACAAAGTTAGAGAAAATTGCAGTTTCAAATATTACATATATTTAGTAGCAAGAAGCAGAGCCTACAATTACATTAATCAAGAAAAAAGAAGAACAGAAATTAATGAAAAATATTCACTATTAGATTCCGAAGAAATTCAAAAAGACGTAAGTGACCTTATTGAAAAACAAGAACGAGAAAAAGAACTAACAGAAGCCATAAACATGTTAGATGACAAATATAAAAACGCAATATATTTAACGAAAATTGAAGGATTATCTTATAAAGAAACAGCAGAAATACTACGGACAAACTATTGAAAATACTAAGGTCCTTGTTCATAGAGGCAAAAAAGAATTAAGAAAAATATTAATAAAGAAAGGATTTGATAGTATGAATAAATTAGTAAAAATTTTATTAATTGTAATTTCTGCTACAATTTTGCTAACAGGATTAACTTATGCAGGAAGAAAAATGTACGAAAAGGCAAAAGAAAAAGCAACAATGACACCAATATTCACAGGAGAATTAGGAAATACGGACACAAACAGCGTGTGGGTAGGAACTTTCCAAATTGCTTGGAACGAATTTATGAATAGAGTAGGAGACAATATTAAATTTGAAGATGGGCCAAGCATACTTGCAGACGAACTAAATAAAAAAACATTTACTAAAGACATGATTTCATCAGAAGATTATTATGTAAGAGTAGAGAAAACGACACCTGAATTAAAAGCATCAATATTAAAAGACATAGACGAAAAGTTTAAGATGAAAAACGAATCAATACTAAATCAAATTAATTTCCAACAAGCAGGAGAAAGTTACACAATGTATGCAATGTTATCAAAAGATTTCGAGTTTGAAATACCATTTGATAAATTAGGAGCTTTAGGGTTCGGAGATACTCATGAGAGCGTTGAATATTTTGGAATAAATAATGCAAGCGAAGAAAACATAAATGATAATGTAGACGTTTTATTCTATAACAACAATGAAGATTTTTCTGTAAAAATAAAAACAAAAGGAAATGACGAACTAATACTATACAAAACTAAAAGTACCAAATCATTTAACGACATATATAAAGAAATCACTGAAAAATCAAATGCCTATAATGGTAAAAAATATTTCACAACAAGTGATGAATTGAAGGTTCCATATATAAATGTAAATACAGTAATAAATTACAATGAACTATGCGGAAGATATATAGAAGGAACAAATGGAATGTATATAGCAAATGCACTACAGAACGTAAAATTCAATCTAAACGAAAGAGGCGGAAATTTAACAAGTGAAGCAGGAATAGAAAGTGAATATAAAAAGGAGGATGAAGAAACAAGATGCTTTTACTTCAATGATGATTTTGTAATTTTTATGAAAGAAAAAGACAAAAGCATGCCATACTTTGCCTTAAAAGTTGATAACTTGGATATTCTAGTAAAAGAGAATGAAAACTAATAACCATCATAAAGAAAAAATAAATAAAACACTACATAACTTCGCAGTGAAGAATGTAGTGTTTTGTTTTTAATTAGAAGCATACTCAAATGAATCAATAACACATTTTCCATTATATGATGATACTGAAAAATTAAACATCCTACTTTCTGTACTATCATCCAAGTCCACTAATTTAGCTGTTGTGTTAGCCAAATAAGTTGTGTCATCAATTTTTGATATACTATTAATGGTGTATTCGACTAAACCGCCTCCACCTTGAACTTTTACAAGATAGCCTTCATCATTTTCATAGAAGTTTTGTGGAGAAGTCCAGCCTTTATTAAAGTAATCTTCAGATACATAGTTTAACATTGCTTTTTTATAATCTGAAAATTTAACATTAGTTGTAACAACACCATCATCTGAAACTGTAGAATCATAAGGAGTGTTTCCTAAAAGTCCTTGTTCTGATAAATAATCTAAAAGTGAATCACAATTTGCATGTGCATCCATTTCTAAAAATTTAGATAAAGTCGTTTTAATTTCAGCATCTGTAAATGATGTTTCTGAACTAGTTGTAGTATTATTTGAGTTAGAAACCTCGTTTGTATTGCTAGTATTGCTTATTTTGTCATTTAAATCTTTAACTGTTTCATTTAGAGTGCTCAATTGATTTTCTAAGTTTGATGATTTTTCATCAGCTTTCTTTTTGTCATCATAAAATTTGTACATAAAAATAGCCATTACAACAATAGCTATTAAAGCTAGTAATAAAAAGAATGTTGACAAACTAATTTTAATTGTCTTTTTTTCTTCCATAAATTTTATCCCACCTTTTCTTATAAATTTATAATACAATTTAAGTCTAATATTAAAAAAATATATTTACAATATAATTAATTACTTAGAATATATGAATGAAGATATTTTCTTGAATAAAACAATGTCATATGTTAAAATACAGAAAAAAATAAGGAGTTAAAATGTGTGGAAAATTCAAGAAAGAAAAAAATAAAAATAATAGTCATAACAGTGATAACATTACTATTAATAATAACAGGAGTAACAATCGGAGTTGGAAATTATTTCGTAAATTATGCTATTGCAAGAAGTGGTGATGGTGGAGACCGACAAGTAAAAAATGACATGAGTATAGCACAAGAAACAGAAGATATAATTCAAGAAAATAAAAAGGAAACTAGACAGCAGGCCGAAGAGTGGAGTGAAAATATAGTTTCAAAAGAAGTTGAGATAACAGCAAATGATGGAATAAAATTAAAAGGAAAAGAATATATAGTAAATGAAGAAAATAACAAATGGGCAATAATACTACATGGATATCGTTCAACACCAGAATCAGTATTAACAATTGGACAACATTTTTCTGAAAAAGATTACAATGTTCTTATTCCAAACATGAGAGGCTGCGGAGAAAGCGAAGGAGAATACATTGGGATGGGATGGTTAGATAAAGATGATTTGCAAGAATGGATAAAATTAATTGTAAATCAGAACCAAAATTCAGAAATAGTATTACATGGATCATCAATGGGAGCTGCAACAGTTTTAATGGCATCTGGAGATGAACTACCTTCTAATGTTAAAGCAATAATAGCAGATAGTGGTTACACATCTGTATGGGATATTTTTGCATCAGAAGCAAAGAAAAGATTTAATATTCCAAAGTTCCCAGTACTTAATATGTTTCAAATAGTTGCAAAAGTACGTGCTGGATATGACATAAAAAAGGCATCTGCATTGGAACAAGTAAAGAAAAGTAAAACGCCTATATTATTTATTCATGGAGATGCAGATGATTTTGTCCCAGAATATATGTGTGAACAATTATATGAAGCGGCTAATTGTAAAAAAGACAAATTAATAATTAAAGATGCTGGACATACTGATTCAAAATATAAAGAACCAGACACATATTATAATAAAATATTTGAATTTATAAATAATATATAAAATAGGAGGATAAAATGAAAGTTCTAGTAGTATCAGATATACATGGTTCAGCATATTATGCAAAACAAATACCAACCATATTTGAAAAAGAAAATGCGGATAAAATAATTTTATTAGGAGATTTATATTATCATGGACCTAGGAACCCATTAACTAAAGAATATAATCCAATGGAAGTTGCAAACATATTAAATTCATTAAAAGAATATATTGAAGCAATTAAAGGAAATTGTGATGCAGAAGTTGATGAAATGATTTCAGAGTTTAAATTCAATGATAATTTAATATTAGATATAAATGGAAAAAGAGTATTCTGTACTCATGGTCAAAATTATAATATAGATAATTTGCCAAACGAAAAAATAGATATCATGTTATATGGACATTTTCATACAGGATTTATAAAAGAAAAAGATGGCATAATTATTGCAAACCCAGGATCAATTTCTTTACCAAAAGAAAATACAGAACACAGCTATATAATAATAGATGAAAATGAACTAATATTAAAAAATGTAGATAGAAGCATAATTACAAGTAAAAAAATATAAAAAAATATTGTCAATAAGTTTTATTTAATATATAATAATTTAAAATTAAATGAGGGAGTAATTAGCATATTTTAAATATGTAGCATAGGCAACATACCCGATTTTAAATCTGACTATGCTTTAAATAATGAGACTTGTTTGCAGAAAATAAAAAAGCAAACATGTCTCTTTTTTGTTATTAAAACAAATATCAATAATAAAGAAGAGTGATTGCTAAAAGTCTGGTGATTAAGACCACTTATTAAACATTATTTAAGAGGAGGAGAAGATATTGAAAGAATATTTAAAAAGTGCGGAGGAAGTCTTAAAAGATACAAACTCAACACAGAATGGAATAACTTCTAGTCAAGCCAAAGAAAGGTTAGAAAAAAATGGAGTTAATAAATTAAAGGAGCCACCAAGAGATGGATTGTTAAAAAAATTTATAAAATCATTAATGGATCCAATGATAATTATGCTACTAGCAGCAGCTACAGTTTCAGCAGTTACAGCAATTGCAAGCAATGATTCATTTACGGATGTATTTATTATTTTATTTGTTGTAATTGTAAACACAATTTTAGGATTAGTTCAAGAGAGTAAAGCAGAAAATGCGATTGATTCTCTTATGGAAATGACTAAAGCTACATCAAAAGTAATAAGAGATGGAGCAGTTCAAAATATAAAAAGTGAAGATTTAGTTGTAGGAGATGTAATAGTACTAGAAGCGGGAGATGCAGTTCCAGCAGATTGTAGAATTTTAGAATCATTCAGTATGAAAGTTGAAGAAGCAGCTCTTACAGGAGAATCAGTACCTGTAACCAAAATAGTTGATTTAATAAATTTAAAAGAAAATACAATGGAAGTCCCACTTGGAGACAGAACAAATATGCTATATAGTGGAAGTACAATAAGCTACGGTAGAGGAAAAGCAGTTGTTGTAGCAACTGGAATGGATACAGAGATGGGAAAAATTGCAGATGCACTTCAACAAGCAGATGACGAGAAAACACCATTACAAAAGAAAATGGGAGAGATTTCAAAAGTACTTACAAAAGTAGTTATTGGAATAAGTGTTTTTGTATTTTTATTTGGAATAATTAAATCAGGTGATTTCACAGGACAGCACATATTAGATACATTTTTAATAGCAGTTGCATTAGCAGTTGCTGCAATTCCAGAAGGATTGCCAGCAGTAGTTACAATAATATTATCAATAGGTGTAACATCTATGTCAAAAAGACAGGCATTAGTCAGAAAATTGAATGCAGTTGAAACCTTAGGATGTACACAAGTAATTTGTACAGATAAAACAGGAACTTTAACACAAAATAAAATGACTGTTGTAGAAATAAATAGTCATGATGAAAAATTATTAGCAGAAGCTATGGCTTTATGTTCTGATGCAGAAATTGGAGAAAATGATGTAGAAGCAATTGGTGAACCAACAGAAGCAGCATTAGTAAATTTTGCAAATAAAATGGAATTACCAAAATATAAATTAGAAAAAGAAGCACCAAGAATAGGTGAAGCACCATTTGATTCTATGAGAAAAATGATGTCAACAGTTCATAATAAGAACGGAAAAATAATTCAATATACAAAAGGTGCTTGCGAAATTTTATTGGAAAGAAGTACACATTATCTAGATGAAAACGGACAAATTGTTCCAATGACAAATGATATCAAAGAGAATATTAAAAGCAAAAATAAAGAATTTGCAGATAAAGCACTTAGAGTATTAGGTGCAGCATATAGAGAATATGAAAATGTTCCAGAAGATTTTGAGGCAGAAAGCCTAGAAAAAGACTTAACATTTATAGGATTTGTTGGAATGATAGATCCATGCAGGCCAGAAGTATACGATGCAATTAAGAACTGTAAAAAAGCTGGAATAAGACCAATCATGATAACAGGAGATCATATAGATACAGCAACAGCTATTGGTAAAGATTTAAAAATAATAAAAGATTACTTAAAGAAAATTAAATTTAATGGTACAAAAGTAGTAATAATGGTTGGTACAATTGCAGTTATGATGTTATCATTTAATGAAAATAAATTATTCTTAGATAACATGGATAAAGATGTTTTGTATAATGATACTTCCATAGTTGAAAGAATTACTAAAAATGTAATTCCACTTGCCAAAAAGAAAGAGCCTAAAGCAACAGAGAACACTAATAAAGATAAAGCTACAAAAAGTAAGAAAAATACTAATATAACCACTAGCAATAAACAAACATCAAAAAAGACAGTTAATAAAAATAAAAATAGTAATAATACATCTAAAAAAGAAAATAAAAAAGCAGAAGATTTAGTAACAATAAAACATAATGGTAAACTTGAAAAGATAAATTTTGATGATTACATAATTGGAGTAGTAGCAACAGAAATGCCAGCCGCATTTAATATAGAAGCACTAAAGGCACAAAGTGTGATTGCTAGGACATATGCCCTAAATAAAATAAGCAATAGAATAACTCTAACAGATGATAATACTACTCAAAATTATATTGATACTAATCAGATGAAAAATAAATGGGGTAATTCATATGACAAGTATTATAATAAAATTAAAAAAGCTGTTATGGAGACAAAAAATATAACAGTAAAATATAATGGGAAATATATAGAAGCACTATACTATTCTACTAGTAATGGATATTCAGAAGATTCAGTTAATGTATGGGGTAACAATACTCCTTATTTAAAAAGTGTAGAAAGCAGCTGGGATAAAAATGTTAGTGGATATTTAAAGACTAAAACAATTACTTTGAGTGAATTTAATTCAAAACTTGATACAGATATAACAAATAATTCAGACATAGAAATAATTTCAAGAAATAATTCAAAAAGAGTAAATAAAATTAGAGTAGGAAATAAAACTTATACTGGAGTAGAATTTAGAACCCTACTTGGACTAAGATCAGCTGATTTTGATGTTTCAGTAAAAAATGAAAAGGTAGAAATCACTACAAGAGGATATGGCCATGGTGTTGGTATGAGTCAGTATGGTGCAAATGAAATGGCAAAAAAAGGATATAAATATAGGGAAATATTAAAACATTATTATCAAGGAGTTAATATTGGATAATTAATATTGTTTTAAATTTGTTCTCATTATATAATAACTTTATTGATGAGGTTTAATATTATGGATAATTGGAAAAATGTAATTGATTTTTATGCACTAGGTGATAAATTAAGAAAACAAAATAGATTTGGTTCTTCACAAAGCTATTCATCTAATAATTATGGTGGAATGTTACTAGCTTATTTTTATAATGAAGAGTATTGTGTTACTAATGACATTTCAAAGGTTTTAAGAATAATTGCAATGTCAAATATGTTAACAATTAATACTTCAGCTAGAAATATATTTGAAAGTATGAAAAAAGGTAAAAAATATATAGATGAAATATATGAATATTATGCTCAAGATTCCACTGAATCTATTTTTGCATTATCGTGTAGAGAATATGATAATAACTTAAGTAAACTTTTTGATAAATGTAATAAAAAAGATATTACAAATTTATATGAATGCGCTAAAAAAAGTGGAGTAATTCCAAATAATATGGATTTAAAAAATATATTCGATGTTTATTCATCTGAAAAACAAAAAGATGTATTTATAGATAATGATAATTCAAATTCAGTTTATGGCAGTATAATTCTAGCACTTGCACTAGATTCAGAGAACTATACTACTTGTAATATTAATAAAGTGATACAAATGCTGCTTTTAAGTAAATTAAATAGAGAAAATTTAATGTTAATAGATAAAAATAATCATATAAAAGAATTATTAGAAGAGTATGATAAAAATGAAACCATAGATTCTACTTTTGCAAATTTTTGTAGCACTTTAGAATCTAATATACGAGATCTTGATATTAAAGAATCAAACACAAATTCTATAAAAATGATTTTAGCTAAAACAAGGTAAAAGATATGCATAATGAGTGAAATTTCACTCTTTTATATAATGTAGAACAAAACAATAACTGATTATTTTAAGTTTATTGCTTAAGTTATAATCTTTGATGGACTTGAATATAGTGCTGGTCATGAAAATGGTGTACATCTAGTAATTAGTAATAAGCGGTGATGGAACTATTAATAATCCTTATGTAGTAAAATAAATTTCATAAAGCAAGCAATCTTGCTTTTTTTCTTTGCTTAAAGGAAAACTTTAATTGTAAAAAGCATATAAAAGTAGTACAATAATTACAGAAGAGGAGATTTTGTATGGCAAGTGAAATATGGAGATCATTAGATAATACTTTTACTGATGTTTTAGAAATGACATGGCCTATGATACTTATATCTGTTGTGTTACTTTCATCAATTAGGTTGTCTTATCTTTTAAAAAGCAAAAAACCTTTTGTATTACATAAAGAATTATTAACTCTTTTCTTTATAATCTATATACTATGTTTATTCCAAGTAGTTACATTTCAAGATATTAATAGTTTTGGCAGTAATAACTTTATACCATTTAGAGAAATTACAAGGTATACTTTTGGCAGTAGATTATTTATAAAAAATATAATTGGTAACATGCTTATGTTTATTCCATATGGATTCTTTGTTGCATACTATAGCAAAATTGATGACTGGAAACATTCATTTTGTTTAGTATTAATTGCATCATTAGTTATTGAATCTACTCAACTTGCGATTGGTAGAGTATTTGATGTTGATGATATTATTCTAAATGTAGTAGGAGGAATGGTTGGCTACTTTATGTATAAATTTTTTAATAAACTTGCAGATACTTGCCCTAAGATATTTAAATCTCAAATATTTTTAGATATTATAACAATAATATGCTTTATAGCGTTTTCAGCATATATATTATGGAGGTAACATGGAAATAGGAATATTTAATCAAACAAATGAAAAGCTTGATAAAGAATTAGATGAATTAAAGGATATGTTGAGTGACTTCTGTAAAAGAGAAGACCTTGGTAATGTAATATTTAATATTATAATTATTGATAATCCTACAATTCATAAAATTAATAAAGAATATAGAGATAAGGATGCTCCTACTGATGTAATTAGCTTTGCATTAGAAGATGATAAAACAGTAATAGAACCAGATGGAGTTAGAATACTTGGCGATATATATATATCAATTGATAAAGTACATGAACAAGCTTTAGAATATGGCCATTCATTTAAAAGAGAACTTAGTTTCCTTGCAGTTCATGGATTACTTCACTTATTAGGATATGATCACATGGAAAAAAGTGATGAGGAAGTAATGTTCAAAAAGCAAGAGGAGGTTCTTAACTATTATGAAATATATAAATAAAAAGAATAAGAGCCTTAAGGATAGCTTTTATCATGCATATGAAGGTATTTGTTATACCGTTATAAGAGAAAGAAATATGCATATACACATTATAATGGCACTACTTGTAATACTAGGTGGCGCTATATTTCAAATTTCATATGAAGAATGGTTAGTATGCTTAATCCTAATTGCACTTGTTATATCACCAATATCTACATGTATTTTTTTACCATTTTCTAATGATACATCCAAATCCATCGGAGGAACTGTAATAAATTTTCTCTTAAATTGAATTAATATTTCCTCAGGCACTTTTTTTAATCTTTCCTCCGCCTTTA
>OIYR01001820.1_pt1 | contig 10060 bp, 8 predicted proteins | sample 1588221 | NCBI WGS metagenome assembly OIYR01 (sample SAMN03283292) | human gut metagenome | biome: human-associated habitat; material: feces | host: Homo sapiens | place: Peru | collected 2012 | reverse complement strand
TATAACGTGATAGTTATATCAAATTTTTAATTTATAAAAACTGTCCGTAGCTAAGTAATCATAACTGATTGACGGACAGTTTTGAATAAACCCCGATGAAACCTGGACAAAATGAGGTAAAAAGATTGACCAATAATGAACGATTTACCTCATTTTTTGTATTATGATGTGGGTATAAAATATAAAAAAAGTAATTGATAAACCACATTATTACACATACTTTTTAGGTTAATTATAAATGTTAAAATAAAAACTGATAGAAATGTCAAAGTAAAAAAATATAAAAAGAATTGATATAAAAAATTTGGATAATCTTCCTGAATGGTTTGATGATACATTACATAAATATCAACATTTAACAAACTTTTCTGATACAAGAATAAATAAATTATGCATTCTTTTAAATAGACAAATAAACAAATTAAAAAAAATAATCGAAGAATCTGATGATTAAACACATTAGTTCTTTTGTATTTGTAAATATTTTATGTTAAAATGATATGGCAAAGAGGTGCAACATGAAAATAGAAAATTTATGTATGTCTTTTGGTACTCAAACTATATTTGATAATGTATCATTTCAAGTTAATAACAATGATAAAGTAGGTATAATCGGGGTAAATGGTGCAGGTAAATCAACATTATTTAATATCATCCTTGGAAATATAACTCCAGACTCTGGAAATATTACCTTAAATACTAAAATTAATTTAGGTTATTTACCACAAGTTATAATGGATGATGCAAGTAATGAAGAAGAAACTGTTTTTGAATACTTACTCGAAGGAAGACCAATAAAAAAGCTTAAAGAAGAATTAAATTCCTTATATGAAACAATTGCAAATTTAGATAATGAATATGAATTAAAAAAATATTATAAGAAAATAAACCATGTCAGTGAACTACTTGAATACTATGATGAATATAATGCCGAGAGTTCATTACTTAAAATTATAAGTGGAATGAATATCGAGGATAGTCTCCTTGATTTAAAACTTAAAAATATATCCGGTGGACAAAAATCTAAAGTTGCTTTTGCAAGACTTTTATATTCAAATCCTGAAATAATGCTTTTAGATGAACCCACAAATCACTTAGATTTAGATACAAAAGATTATATAATTAATTATTTAAAAAATTATCATGGTATTATTTTAGTAATTTCCCATGATATAGAATTCTTAAATGAGGTAACAAAAAAGACTTTATATGTTGATAAAATAAAACATAACGTTGAGATGTATAATGGTAATTATGAAAAATATATCAAGATAAAAAATGAAAGAGACTTAGCAAAGAAAAGATTATATGATCGTCAAGTAAAAGAAGAGGAAAAGTTAAAAAATATAATAGCTAAATATATCCGAGGCAATGAAAAGAAAGCTAATATTGCTAAAGATAGAATTAAAAAGTTAGAAAAATTAGAAAGTGAAAAAATAGAATTAGAAAAGAAAAATAAATATACTAAATTTAAAATGAAAATAAATAGACCAAGTTTTAGTATACCAATTAAGTGCAATAATTTAACATTTGGTTATGATGAAGAAAACTTATTATATGAAAATTTAAATTTCGATTTATCCCGTGGTGAAAAACTTTTAGTAGTGGGAGAAAATGGTATAGGTAAAACAACACTTTTACGTTTAATAATGGGGTATTTAAAACCTTTGGAAGGTAATATTGAAATAACTGAAAAAACCGATATAGCATATTATGCTCAAGAACATGAAATACTAGAACCTAATAAAACAATTTTAGAAAACTTTGCTAACTTTGGCCTTGCTGATTATGAAATAAGAAGAATGTTAGGAAGTTTTCTATTTTCCGGAGAAGATATCTTTAAAAAAGTTGAAGTATTATCACCAGGAGAACGAAGCAGAGTGGCTTTAGCCAAAATATCCTTAACTGGAGCCAATACTTTGCTATTAGATGAACCAACAAATCACTTAGATCCAATGACTCAATTAATAATCTCAGATACATTTAAAAATTATGAAGGAACAATGCTTCTAGTATCTCACAATTTGGATTTTGTGGATAATCTTAATATTAACAGAATGTTGCTTTTACCAAGTGGACGCATTACTTATTACGATAGAGATATCGTCATGCATTACGAGATGTTAGATGAAGAAAATCAGTAAAAAAAAGTTAAAATTCCAACAAAATTAATTGAAATATCACGACTTGAAAAAAATAACTAGTTATGGTATGATGTATCTAGCAAAGAAATTTGCATAAAATAAAAATGGGACACTTTGATTTTGCACGTTGAGTGTCAGCCATATATAGGTTTTACCCAATCAAGCTTGATTGGGTATTATTTTTTTATTATTAAAATCAAAATGATAATTAATAACAAATCAAATGATATAAACGCCAAAAACCTCAGAAAGAAAGTTTTAAACTTCATAAGCATTCCTCCTTCATTTACTAAAATAAAGAAGGTTAACACCCAACAATCAAAGTTCCCATGAAAATTATTATAACAAAATAAAGCCATTAAATTAAGCAAACAAGATTAAAAAAATTATATTTGCGTTTGTGGGTAAAAAGTGCTAAAATACTATCTCGCGGAGGGAAGTATGAACTTTAAATCAGAAAAACAGTTAAAAACATATTTAAATAGTTTAGAATTTATAGGACAGGGATCACAAGGAATATGTTATTTAGACAAAACTAATAATACAGTAATAAAAATATTTCATGATTTTTTTGAAGAGGGAATAACATCTTATAAAAAAGAAGATATAGTAAGGTTTAACAACATAAAAAACAAAACTTTTATCTGGGCAACAGATGTTATTATGATAAATGATATTGTCGTAGGATATACTATGCCATATATTTCATCAAGAAATCTATGGAAAATAAATCCATTAATGTTAAATCTTGATACATTATTAAAAGGCATAAAAAATGCTACATTAGATTTTAATATTCTATCAGAAAACAATATAGTAATCTACGATATTATGTACAATATTTTATATAATAATGGAACCTTTAAAATAATTGATACTCTGGAATATAGCTATGGGGACAAAGTTAAAGATAACATGCGCGGGTTTAATTTGGAAATAATGTTGTTTCTTGTAGATAACTATTTTGACGATTTCGTAAATAAAAACTCAATTTTAAAAGAAATGTACTTATCTGATTCTGTTTCTTGCATTGAATTTATCGAAGCATTACGGTACGCTTTAAGTAGTTATATAGGTACAAAAATAACTAGACTTAATGAAGCTAAGAAATTAATAAGAAGAAAAGAAAAGCCAATCTATATTAGAAATTAAATTTGTTGCTTATTTTTTTATAATATCTATGATATAATCTATTTAGGAGATGATATTATGAACGTGCCTTTTAAAAGAGGTAATATACTACTTCCTAAAAATGCAGATATGACAAAATGGAGTGTAGTAGCTTGTGACCAATATACAAGTGAACCAGAATATTGGAGTGATGTTGAAAAAATCGTCGGAGATAGTCCATCAACATTACAATTAACATTACCAGAGATATATCTTGAAGAAAGTGATGTAGAAAAAAGAATTGAAAACATCAATTCAAACATGGAAAAATTATTAAATGAAGATTTTTTTAAAGAATATAAAGATAGCATGATTTACCTAGAAAGAACACAAAATGATGGAAAAGTTCGTGAAGGATTAATGGGTATCGTAGACCTTGAAGGATATTCTTATGAAGTTGGAAGCAAGACTCCAATCAGAGCAACAGAAAAGACTGTTATTGAAAGGATACCACCACGCGTAAAAATCAGAGAAAATGCATCGCTGGAACTTCCACACATTATGATTCTAATTGATGATGACAAAAAAGAAATCATTGAAAGTCTAAAAACAAAAGTAACTGAAGAAGATGTTGTTTATGATTTTGATTTAATGAAAAATGGTGGACACATTAAAGGATATGTTTTAAATAATGAGGCAATGGATGAAGTTGATAGAGGACTTGCAGCTCTAGCAGATCAAAGTACATTTGATGCAAAATATAATGTTAAAGATAAAGGAGTTTTACTATTTGCCATGGGAGATGGAAATCATTCACTTGCAACAGCTAAGGCTTGTTATGAAAGCTTAAAGAAGACTATGAGTGAAGAAGAATACTTAAATCATCCAGCTCGTTATGCTTTAGTAGAACTTGTAAACTTACATAGCAAAGCTCTAGAATTTGAAGCAATTAACAGAGTAGTTTTTGATACAAATCCAGAAGATTTAGTAGAAAAATTAAAAGAATATTATGTTATTAACAAAGATGGTAATGGAGAAAAATTTGAAATAATTACTAATGATATTGATGAAGTTTGGTATATTGAAAATCCAAAATCAAATATTTCTGTTGGTTCAATTCAAATGTTCTTAGATGAATACTTAAAAGATCATCCTGGAAAAGTAGACTACATTCATGGTGAAGATGTAACTAAAGAATTAACACATAAAAATGAAAATAATGTTGGTTTCATCTTTGATGCAATGCCAAAAAGTGAATTATTTAAAACTGTTATTTTAGATGGCTCATTACCAAGAAAAACATTTTCAATGGGACATTCTTATGACAAGAGATATTATCTTGAAGCAAGAAAAATAAAATAAATATATTAAAAATATGAATTAATGGTTCAAAAGAAGTATTAGTTACCGAAGATAAAATTACGTAATATTAACTGGTTTAATTAAAACAAGTGCTATTACAAATAAATTTATTACAAAAAAGATAGATAAGAATTCTAAACTTGATGTAGCAGATTTAAATGCTATAGTAATGGTAACTATTGATAATCAAAAAGAAGAAGAAGCACCAACTGATGCAACAAAAAGTATTAAAGAAACTTGCTAAAGAAAAAAATGATATTAAAGTAGTTTCGTTCTTCGATATAACATTAAATGTAAAAAATAATGTAACTGGAGAAACTCTTGGAACTCTTACATCATTAGATAACAAAATTAAATTCAATATGGTCTTACCAGAAGAACTTACAAAAGTTGCTGGTCTAGGATTAGTAGCAAAAAGTATTGCTAAAAGAAAAAAATACTTTAATTAATAAATAATAGAACTAAGTAGCACATTGTTACTTAGTTTTTTCTTTTGGACCCTAGTTTTTTTTGAAAAAATATGGTAGAATATTGGCACGAAAGGAAAATTCGCATGAAAGAAGAATTATTAAATAAACTACATGAATATAAAGAAAAACTAAGTTCTTTAGGGAGGTATCTTTGACCTTGATAAAAAGGAAAAAGAAATAGCTAATCTAGAAGAAGAACAAACAAAAGAAGATTTTTGGCAAAATGTCGATAAAGCTAATGATATTAACAAAAAATTATCAAGCTTAAAAAAAGAAGTATCACTATATAATAATTTAAGAAAAAGCATTAATGATAATATAGAATTATTACAAAGTAATGAGGAAGAAATAATTATGTTGATAAATGATGAGTTAGTAACATTAGAAGCAGAAATCAATGAATTAGAAACAGCTGTTATCTTAAGTGGAGAATTTGATATGTTAAATGCTTATCTAGAAATTCATCCTGGAGCAGGTGGTACAGAATCGTGTGATTGGGCAAGTATGTTAGCTAGAATGTATCAAAGATTTTCCGAAAAAGAAGGATTTAAATGGGAAATAATTGATGAACAAAAAGGTGACGAAGCGGGAATTAAAAGTATTACTTTAAAAATAAATGGGGATTATGCCTATGGTTACTTAAAAAAAGAAGATGGAGTTCATCGTTTAGTTAGAATATCACCATTTGATGCTGGAGCCAGAAGACACACATCGTTTGCATCAGTTAGTATTATGCCTGAGATAAAAAGAGATATTAATATTGAAATAAAAGAAGAGGACTTAAAAATAGATGTTTATCATTCCAGTGGAGCAGGTGGCCAATCAGTAAATACCAGTAACTCAGCAGTAAGAATAACCCATATACCAACAAAAACTGTAGTTACATGTCAAAATGAAAGAAGCCAATTAAATAATAAAGAACAAGCAATGAAAATGCTAAAAAATAAATTATATATGATTGAACTAGAAAAAGAAAAAGCAAAAATAGATGCTTTAAAAGGTGATTCATCAAGTATTAATTTTGGTAGTCAAATAAGAAGCTATATTTTAGAACCCTATAAAATGGTAAAAGATCATCGAAGTAATTATGAGTCACATGAACCTGAAAAAATACTAGATGGAAATATAAAAGAGATGCTTGTCTACAATTTAAAGGAGTTGCGATGAAAAAAGTTATAGAATTTTTAAGAAATAATATAAAAGAAAAAGATTCTCTAGTAGTAGCTTGCAGTGGAGGGCCTGATTCTATGTGTCTTCTTGATTTAGTAACAAAATTAAAAGATGAATTAAATTTAACTATTGTAGTAGCACATGTAAATCATAAATTAAGAATTGAAAGTAATGAAGAAGCAAAAATGGTAGAAGAATTTGCTAAAGAACATAATTTAGTTTTTGAATTAATGGAATTAAATGAATATCTGAATAGTGCTTTTACAGAAAGTGATGGTAGAAAAAAAAGATATGATTTCTTTAATGAAGTAATAAAAAGATATAATGCTAACATTTTATTAACAGCACACCACGGAGATGATTTAATCGAAACAATTCTTATGAGATTAACCAGAGGTAGTAACTTAAGTGGTTACATAGGAATTAAAGAAGTATCTATAAATGATAAATATAAAATATTAAGACCATTACTTATGGTAACAAAAGAAGATATCATAGAATACTTAAAAAATAATAATATTAATTATGCTATTGATAATACTAATAATGAAATGGAACATACTAGAAATAGATATCGTCATGTAATTCTTCCTTTTTTAAAAAAAGAAAATGCTAAAGTCCATGAAAAATATTTGAAGTTTTCAAAAGAGTTAATTGATTATGATAACTTTGTTAATAACTATATTTTAAAAAACAACTTTATTGTGGATAACCAAATAGTTATCAACAATATAATTAATGAAAGTGATTTTATCAAAAGAAAGAGTTTAGAATTATTAGTTAAAGATATTCAAAGTAAAGATTATTTTGATATATCAGATGAACAAATGAGTAATTTAATGAAATTATTTAATCAAAGTAATAAGAGTATAGATTTAAATAATAATTATCAAGGGATAAATAGTTATGGCAAAATCTATATAAAGAAAAAAGAAAATAAAGTTCTAGAAGAAATTATATTAAATAAAGATATAGTACTAGATAACTTTGAGTTTTATTATAATAGTAAGGATGGAGATAATACCAATTCATGTATTTATTTATTAAGTAGTGAAATTAATCTTCCATTAAAAGTTAGACCTATTAATAATGGGGATAAAATGCAAGTTAAAAATTTAAATGGCAGTAAAAAAGTAAGTGATATTTTTATAGATAGTAAGCTTCCAAAAGAAAAAAGAAGTACGTATCCAGTCTTAGTTGACAGCAATAATACAGTTTTATGGATACCAAATATTAAAAAATCACAATTTTCTAAAGACAAATCAGAAAAATATGATATAATAATTAGATGTAAGGCAAGGTGAATTAAATAAATGAATGTAAAAACAAATAAAAATGATAATTTTAAAAACTTTTTACCTTATGTAGTTTTAGCGGGAGTAATAGCGATAGTGTTATTTGCCCTAAATATGCAAGGTACAAAAGTTCATGAATTAAAAACTGGAGAACTAATAACAGAATTAAAAGAAAATAATGTTACAGAAGTTACTGTTACTCCGAAAAGTAATGAAAGTATTTATGTAATTGAAGGAAAGCTTGAAGGTTATAAAAAGACTGAAAAGTTTGAATCAAAAGTTGTAGGTACTGAACTTGATACAGTTCTTACATTAATTAAAGAAAATAATGTAAAAGAATATGATACAAATTCAGATCCGGGAGAAAGTGTATTTTTATACATATTAGTTAATGTATTACCTTTAGTATTAATGGTAGTAATAATGTATATCCTATTTACAAGATTAGCAAATTCAAATAAGAGCTCAATGGACTTTGGAAAAAGTAAAGCACGTTTAAGCAATGACAACGATAAAAAGAGTTTTAAAGATGTTGCTGGCTTAAAAGAAGAAAAAGAAGAAGTTGAAGAATTAATAGATTTCTTAAAAAATCCTAAAAAGTTTGAAAAAATGGGAGCAAGAATTCCAAAGGGTGTTTTATTAGTAGGCCCTCCAGGAACAGGTAAAACATTACTAGCTAAAGCAATTGCTGGTGAAGCTAATGTACCGTTCTTCTTTATAAGTGGTTCAGACTTCGTAGAATTATTTGTTGGGGTCGGAGCATCTCGTGTTCGTGATATGTTCAAAGAAGCTAAAAGAAATGCCCCATGCTTAATCTTTATAGATGAAATTGATGCCGTAGGTCGTCAAAGAGGAACAGGCCTTGGTGGAGGACATGATGAAAGAGAACAAACATTAAACCAATTACTAACAGAAATGGATGGATTTGGTGAAAATGAAGGTATCATCATAATTGCAGCTACAAATAGACCAGATGTTTTAGACCCAGCATTACTTCGTCCAGGACGTTTCGATAGACAAGTAACTGTAAGTCTACCAGATGCAAATGAACGTGAACAAATATTAAAAGTTCATGCTAAAAATAAAACTTTAGGAAAAGATGTTAACTTAAGTAATTTAAGTTTAAGAACTCCAGGATTTTCTGGGGCTGATCTAGAAAACTTACTAAATGAAGCTGCATTACTAACAGTTCGTCGTAATAAAAATGCTATTACAATGGATGAAATAGATGAAGCGACAGATAGGGTTTTACTTGGACCTGCTAAAACAACTAGAAAAATAACTGATAAAGAAAAGAAACTTGTTTCAATACATGAAGCAGGACATGCTGTTATTGGTATAAAATTAGAAGATGCTCAAGAGGTTCACAAAATTACAATTATTCCTCGTGGTATGGCTGGTGGATACACAATGATGCTTCCAAAAGAAGAAAAAATTGCTGTAATGACTAAAGATGAATTGCTAGCACAAATCACTGGTCTCCTTGGTGGACGTGTAAGTGAAGAAATGTTCTTAAATGAAATTTCAACCGGAGCAAGTGATGACTTTAAAAAAGCCACTCGTATTGCGAGAAGCATGGTAACTGAATATGGAATGAGTGATTTAGGTCCTGTTCAATATGAAGAAAAAAGTGAAAATGTTTTCTTAGGAAGAGATTATGCTAAATCTAGAGATTTCTCTGATCAAGTAGCTTTAGAAATTGATGAACAAGTTCGTAAAATAATTGAAAGTTGTTATGCAAAAGCTAAAAAGATTATTGGTGAAAATAAAGACTTAATCTTTGCATTAAGTGATGCATTAATGAAATATGAAACAATTACAAAAGAACAAATTGAATCAATTGTTGAAACTGGAGAAATTAAATCAGTTGAAGAAATAGAACAAGAAGAAAAGCATGAAGAAGTTAAAGAAACAAAGAAAAAAACAAGAAAAACAAAGGAAGAAGAAAAATAATTGTTGCATAGTTTAATAACTTGTGATAGATTATTTATGAAACGGATGTGTTAAAATGTTAGAAAATATATTATTAGTAATATCAATTTTATTAATAGCTATAGTTCTTTTGCAAGGAAATAAAGCAAGTGATGCCGGTGGAATTATAACTGGTGGTAACGATAATTTATTTCAACATCAAAAAGAAAGAGGACTAGAGCTTGCAATAAGTAGAATCACAATGATTCTAGGAATATTATTCTTTGTTATATCTTTAATATTATTCTTAAAGTAATAACTTTTCAAATTCTAATAGAGAGATGATAATACCAATTATCATCCCTTTTTTATGCAAAAAATTACTTAAAAGTATAATTTTTGATAAAAATAAAACTAGTTCGACAAGAAGAAACAAATATTTCCTTTTTGGTGTGCTAAGATAGAAAATGTTTCTTTGAAAAAGGAGGTGAAAGTATGACCGAAACAAAGGCATTTATATGGCTAACTAATGATTTAATATTCAAACATATTTTTAGTAAAAAAGAAATAATAAAAGATTTCTTTAATTCATATCTAA
>OIYR01001818.1_pt1 | contig 10061 bp, 10 predicted proteins | sample 1588221 | NCBI WGS metagenome assembly OIYR01 (sample SAMN03283292) | human gut metagenome | biome: human-associated habitat; material: feces | host: Homo sapiens | place: Peru | collected 2012 | reverse complement strand
GAGTCTCAATATATAGAGGGTTACCTCTTCTGAGATTTTATCCGGACACTAGTGACTTTATATATTAAAAACTAAAGAGAACTTCGAGCTACCAGAAGGTCACTTGAAGACTAAGTTTAAATATAAAAAGTATGACTATAATTTACATCTAAACAGATGACTGTAAAACGTCCTTTTATTGATTATAAACTATCGAAAAAGGCGATATATTTATGAATTATAACCTGAGTATTAAATTCAGTTACTTTGATTTTTCTGACTCTATTTCTCATTTTTTCATAATCAGCATTATCTGTATCCAAGATGTCAACCATAACTGTCGTTAAATCATCAACATCAGCCGGTCTTATTAGCCAACCTGTTTCGCCATCTTTAACATATTCTCTAAAAGCCTCTAAATCAGATGCAATAATTGGGCACTCGTAATTTATGCCCACAATAACAGAACCACTTTGTGCTATATCTTGATAAGGAGTTACAAAATAATGGCTTTCTCCAAACAAATTTGGAATATCATCGTTTTCTACTCGTCCTATTCTCAAGTCAAACAATTGTGGATACCTTATTAAGGATTGATATTTTACCCAATTGTCACAGTTACCAGCAATTATAACCTTAAATAGCTTTTTCGTCTTGTCATAAGCATTTTGAGCCGCATTAATAAGTACATCTATGCGTTTATAATCACGAATATTACCAAAAGAAAGAAATGTGATGACCTTAGACTTATTATTAGTTGGATTTCCATAGTCTTTTAGCAAGAAAGGAGCCATCAACACTTTTTTATGTGGGTACATACGAAGCAACAGCTTTCGCTGTGATTCGGAAAAAGTCTGAAAATTTTTAAAAGCAGACAGCACATATGTAGCATAAGCCTTTGCAAACCTATAATTAGAAGCCCCCTTAGGGGTATTAACATTATGGGCTGCGATTACTACTTTATTTCTATTCAAGATAAAAGCAGACAAAACATGAAAGTACGGAAAGCCAAACATTCCTGCATAAGTAATATCATACTTTCCTTTCTTTATGTGCAAAAAAAGCTTAACATCTAAAAAAGCTGTTTTCAATGAACGTTGTCGAAAAGCTTGTTTATATAGATTTATCGACAAATTATCCGTTCCATTTAGCTTGTTTAGTTCTTTTTCATATGGAATCTTATCCTTATATAAAATAAACCAATCTATATGATAATACTCACATAATAATGGAACTATATAATAGTCAGTATCCATATAAGCACTTGGTGTAATCCATGCAATTTTTTTCATTTCAACAGTTTTTTTACACAATTCAGCAAACTATTCTTCTTATTTTCCTCAACCTTGATGCTCTTCTTCACTTCAGCATTCTCACCTGCTTCTACATCACGATGGCTATCGCCAATCATATAAGATTCTGACAAATCAATATTGAAGTCTTTGGCTGCCTGCAACAAGAGTCCAGGCTTTGGCTTACGGCATTCACAGCTGCACTTATATTCAGGACGTTCACCCTCAAATCCCTTATCGGTATGATGAGGACAAACATAGATGGCATCTACGAAAGCACCAACCTTACCTAGTGCGGTCTCCATCTTATCATGAATAGTCTGCAACTCTTCAAAGGTGCAATCACCACGAGCAATAACTGGTTGGTTGGTTACAACAATGGCAAGATAACCGCTTTTGTTGATAGCCTTGATAGCTTCTGCTGCACCTTCAATCAGCTCAAATTGTTCAGGCTTGGTTACAAAACCGACCATCTTGTTGATAGTTCCATCTCTATCCAAGAAGATAGCCTTCTGCTTATTCTTCAAGTTGCGGGCATGAACCTTTCCGCTTTCGATATCCTTTTCAGTCTCATAGAATCTATCAGGAGTACCCATATCCTTGATATACTCAGGAGTATCGTAGGCAAAAATCTTACCACTTGGGATATTTGGCTTTAAGACATCACGATCAAGGTCTATTTTATCTGGAGTCTCAGGGTGACGTGGAACAAAGTTCTTCATCGCCTCCTTTAGGAGTTCTGGTGAAATCAACTCTATACCTGCATTTACACGGTTCTTGTAATAAGTACGCTCATCCTCCTTTGCCATCCAGTGGATAACTCGATGTGTATCCTCTGGCATACCACCAACTGTCTTAGGCGCATCAATCTCTGTTACCAACAAAGAGCTGTCGTATGGATGTCCATTTGGATGAGCAACCAAACTTACCCATGCCTTATGTTCCTTATGGAACGCAATGAAGCGGTTGAAATCCACATCAATGATAACATCACCACAAAGAAGCAAGAAGTCCTCAGTCAACTGCGGCATCTTAAACAAGGCCCCAGCAGTACCTAAAGGATGGTCTTCAACAAAATACTCAATGTTGACTCCAAACTTACTACCATCACCGAAATACTCCTTGATTTTTTCACCAAGATATCCGATAACGAGAATGATGTCTGTCAAACCGCAAGCCTTCAAGTTATCAATCTGATGTTCCAAGATAGGCTTGCCACATATATTAATCATAGGCTTAGGCACATCACTTCTCACGGAAGCGATTCTTGTACCCTTACCACCAGCCATAATTACTACTTTCATTGTATATTTTTACTTTTTTGTTTACCATATAAAACTGGGAATCTTTTTACCCCAAAACTAATTGCATACTTCGAAATTACTAGAATACAAGCTGCCACTAAAATTGCCATAAAGAGAGTATAATCAGCTCTACTAGATATTGCTGCCAACATTTTTCTTATAATCATGCCTGTCGGTATCAAAAGAACCCAATGGAAAAATATTATAAATAAAGTATTTCTTGATATTATACGATTGGTAGAATTATCACCCAACCTTCTAGATAACAGCATCGATAACGAAATTATCAGAAAAGTTCCCGCAATTCCTGCACTGTAGTTCAATAAGATATTATTGCCAAAAACTGGTTCATTCATTTGAGCCGCTCCATTTATCTGCAATATAAAATATACCCATAAAGCAGACAAAATTCCTATCATAAGGAGAATCTTCGAAGATAATGTACATTTCATACACTTAGCAAGATAATGCCCTACTATAAAATAAGGAATTGCCATCAACGTGGAATCTAAACAGAAGTACAAATCTATATTTTTATGTTTCAACAACAACAATCCTAAAACTGAAGCCACTAATAAACAACAAGCAGATATCCTATTAATAGGTATAAACATAAACAAAAGACGCAATTGGATGATACTCACAAGAAACCAACATGGCAGACAGACAGAAGTTGAATATGGAGTATCATAACCATCCCCCATCAAAATTCCCATTAGCATCTTCACAACTATTAAAACATCTATAGTCTTATGTTTTAGCACTATTAATATTAACAAAAAAACAAGTTGGTAAATCAAATAAGGTAGTATAATCGATCTTATTAATTTACCCCCCCACCAGCCCGTCCGAGAACGGCCGTTTTGGGGTGTATCACATAGGGTGAAACCGCTATCGCGACTCCACCTAAGCCCATTTAAGGGCATATATTTTTTCATCTTAAAATTTTGTTTTATGTTAAACAATTCGTCATAAGGGCTTAAAAAGGCCGATATGAACACTAATAGAGCGTGTTTTCGATGGTATTGATCCCTACAGGTCATTATCCAAGAGAAGCAATCAAAGCAGGTACACCTTTGAGAGATATGGCACGACGAAGGTTATAAGATAGGCAGAAAAGACCCATCTCAGCAGTTACTTTCAGTTTGCCTTTCAGTAAAAAGTAGTATTGCCCAAGTGCTCGCTTCATGGTTCCGAAAGGATGCTCGGAGAGGCATTTGCGATTGTCCATCTTGTTCTGGTCTAGATGCAAAACGTAACGGACAACCTTCTTCACGACCTTCATTCTTGGAGGTTTTGGCTTGTCCTTATTCTCTTCTTTGAGTTGCTTGCGTTTTGCTTCGGTTGCCTTTATCAAGGTGTCTTTGTTGAAGTCTGCCTCCTTGAACTTCTGGATGGTACACTTGCACTTGCATTTTTTACATGCAAGCTTGTTGCAGTAGCGAATCATACCGTTTCTTTTGATAGACTTTTGCCTCAGGATTTCTCCTTGCGGACAATAGACAAGATTGCGTTCGGCATCCCTCACGAAGTATCCTTCAAGAGCCTTGGCACGCATCTGCTCGGGAGTCATCTTCAGTACAGCAGACTCTGCTACATCAGAAGTGTACTCCTTGACCTCTACAATCTGTGCATCGGTTAAAAAATCCTTGTAGGCTTCCGGTATGACTGCAGCTTCAAGACATACCTTCAAATCTTCTGGATTAGTACTTGACTTTTGCTCGTCAGTTATGGTAGTTTCGTTATAGGCAAACTGGACCTGCTCCGTGCAACTGCCATCACGTTGGATGACATTTGGTACGATACCATTAGCCAATGCATCTGCATGATCCTCGGGACACTCGTACCCCTTATCTGCAGTTGATTCAAGAACGTCAACACCATAGTCAGCTTTTACCTCAGATGCAACGCTTGTAAGCTGACCATGGTCTGTTGGACTGTTGGTTACCTGGAAGCCTGCTATCAGATGGCTCTCCGCATCAACTGCTGTTTGCACGTTATAGCCGACACAAAAGCCTTCATTGGCTTTCATTAGTCGGGAATCAGGATCTGTTAAGGAAATCTGGCTTTCACCACTTTTCTCAAGTGCATCACGGTATCCTTCATAACGTTCCTTGCGCTCCTTGCAAACCTCAAGCTTACGTTGCAACTCATCTTTAGAGAGCCTGCGTCCTTCCTCATGATCGTATGCTTCAAGTTCTTCCATATAGATTGAAATATGTTCATCAAGACGCTTAATCCGGTCATCGAGTTTGCTTAGAGTAAGGTTGTTGTCCTTAGCATTTACAGCCTTGAACTTGCTTCCATCAATAGAGATGTACGACTTGGAAAAGAGCTTCAGTCCCATGCAAAACTTGTTGAACTCTTTAAAAACTTTAGTAATAGCCTTCTTGTTGTCCTTACGGAAATCGGAGATTGTACGAAAGTCAGGAGTCAGCTTGTTGAGCAGCCACATTACCTCTACGTTACACTTGCACTCACGAGCAAGTTTACGAGAGGAACGTACCTGATAGAAGTAACCATAAATATAGAGTTTGAGGAGATCGCGAGGATCATATCCAGGAGTACCTGTCTCTGCAGGAGTACTGCGGACGAATCCCAGTTCATCCATTTTGAGATTATCGACAAAAGCATCGAACAAGCGAACAGGGGCGTCAGCCTCTACATACTCGTCAATGCAATCAGGGAAAAGAATCCTCTGTCGTCTATCTTGACCTTTTTTATATGCCATATCTTTCTTATTTATTACTACAAAGATACATAAAATAATTGAGAATCAAGAAGATACGATGTTAATTAACTATAAAGAGCAAAAGAAAAATGCTCAATTCAGTTGTTTGCTTCCCTAATTAAGTTTTCGGACGGTCTCCCACGGATATTAGCTCTGTTTACTTTTGGTGCTTTAAATAAGAAGCCAGAGATTATAAAGAACAGAGGCATATGGAACAAATAAACATAATCCCAAATTCCTCGAAGGCATTCATTGCTTTTCCATGCAGGAAAAGTTTGAAGACAATGTCCAAATATTACAAGAAATATACCAAAAGTTCGAGCATAATCCAACCATACAATATCTTTTTTCATCACTGATTTCCGAAAAATTTTTCTTCCAACATCAAGCACAGGCAATGGTATACAGGAAGATGAAGTTCCTGAATCTTATAAGTCTCAGTCTCTGGGACATGGATACAAACATCTGCGAATGTTTCCAACTTGTTTTCGTTCTGACCAGTCAAACCAATTACCTTCAAGCCCTTAGACTTTGCAGCTACTGCTGCATAAAGAACATTCTTACTGTTACCAGAAGTTGAGATACCCAAGAAAACATCACCAGCTCTACCTAAGCCATTCACCTGCTGGGCGAAGATCAAAACAGGGACGGCATCATTCATAAATGCGGTAGTTAATGAAGGTTCTCCAACCAAAGAGATGGCTGGAAGCGAACCTTGCAGATGATCAGCCAATACAGTACCCATCTCTGCATCTATCTGCATGAGTCTGTCAATCTGAGCAGCATAAATCTTACGCTTCAACTTAAACTCCTTCATCAGCTCACCAACAATGTGCTCAGAATCTGATGCAGAACCGCCATTACCAGCTACCAGCAACTTGCGACCAGCGGAATAAGCTTCCTCCAGGATTTGGTAAGCTTTCAATATATCTTCTTTACAACTCTCCAACTGTGGATAACGTTGTACCAAAGTTTCAATATGTTTATCCATAAAAAAATAAATTTATTTTATGTTTGCACGCAGTTTTTCAATCAACTTTTTAGAAATCTCAGGATGTACCTTTCTACAGAAAAAAGCTCCGCTTTCCATAATTTCATCATATTCTTCTTCATTCAGGATTAGCGGAGAACCTGCATTATTGCGACCTTCTGCCTTTTTGTCCCAATTGATATACCGTAAAGAGTTAGATCCTATGATGTTCAACTCTTCCTTATGCCCATTAAGCAATGTGGAAAATATTAATTCATCACCACAAAAAGTATGATGAAAACGTTTGAAAAATCTTGGGTTTTGCTTTTCTTCTTTTATAACATATTCTACTACACTTCTATGCCAAGAGAACCAATTCCAAGATCCCCAAAGATTAGGTATCGGCTTACGAAAACAAAAATGTTTGCTAATCTTATTGAAGATTCTAACAATGTAGTCGATAATTTTTATCTCACGGTGCGGAAAATCGCAAATGTACCAAGGCATAACTCTCGCTGGATATTTTTTTGCCATACATTGGATTCTGTAGTTATCGGAATCTATCAACATATAACTTTTGCCCATATTACTCTCAAAAAAATCATCAAATTCTTTGTTTGGACGGCATGGATAGTCTTGACCAGATATAAGATGGAAATAGTCGTATCCCATATCATATGCCTTATGAAGAAGTCTTAGTGTACACTCTATCTGAGTGTAACCACCATGAGCCACAGCCATTCGTTCCTTTCCTTCAAGAAAATAAACATTGCTGTATTTCTTCTTACAGTAATCTATAAATTGCCCCCCCCTCGAATTGATTTTCGGTCTACATTGACAAAGAAAAAATGGTTTGGAGATGTTAGCAAAGAGATAATGTCTTCAAGTTGCTCAAAATAGGTATGAGCAGTTATCAAAAATGCGTGCTTGATCATTTCTATTTATATTGTACTTTATTTAAAGCCGTTACATTGTCTGTTGGATAAATCTTCCATCCATGTGCACCACCATCAGAGAACTGGAACGGCATCACGAAGCCATTGAGTTTCTTCAATGCCTCTTCCACTTCCTTCTTACGGGTTGGCTCAACTACGAACATGATGAAACCACCGCCACCAGCGCCACTGACCTTACCAGCCTTAGCACCTGCAGCCATTGCAACATCCATTGCTTCTTGAATTATAGGATTGGTGATGTTATTTGCCATTTTCTTTTTATTTTCCCAACCTTCACGAAGGATGTCAGCAAATCCATCAATATCACCCTTCAAGATAGCAAGTTTCATATCCTTGGCACTCTGCTTAATCTTATGCATAGCCTCAACTGCATCATTATCACCATAAGAAGTATTCTTCTTTTGCTCCTCAATGATAGCAGCACTACTACGGCTTTTACCAGTAAAGTAAAGAAGCATACTTGCCTCCAACTCATCGATAATCCATCGCTTAATCTTCAAAGGATTCACGATGACTATATCGTTCTGCAAGAACTCCATGTAGTTGAAGCCACCGAAAGCAGCTGCATACTGATCCTGCTTACCACCAGACAAACCTAGATCCTTACGCTCTATCTCGTATGCTAGACGAGAAATCTCATAATCACCCAATGGTAAACCAAGCCACTCTACAAATGCCTTCAAAATACACACCACCATAGTAGAGGAAGTACCCAAGCCAGAACCTGCAGGAGCATCATTATATGTAGTAATCTTAAAAGATTTAGCACCTACACAAAAATCCTTAACTATGCGATTATACACACCCTTGACGAGACTTGCCTCACCATCAATCTCCAAACTTTCAGCCATCGGATAACTCTTGTTGCAATGCGCATCAAACGCATTGATAGTTATCTGATTGTCATCAGTTTCTTCGATTGTACAATATGCATACAAATTGATTGTTGCATTTAATATCAAACCTCCGTATATATCGCTATATGGCGACACATCGGAACCACCTCCTGCCAAACCTAGGCGGAGGGGAGCTTTACTTCGAATAATCATATAATTCTATATTATGTTATTTTTTTACAGAATAAAACTCTCTTTTTGGGAGTTGTTAGTCTATTTAAAAGACTGAGCCATTGCATATAATAGAGTCTTGAGGCTTATATTGTATTCCTTTCTGTTTGTCCACCAATATAAAATTCCTCGAAGCGTCTTTCTCTTAATGTCTGCTGCTATAGTTTGAGCACATGTTTTTTGATAAGCATGTGCTATTTTACTCAATATATCCAAACGATACAATTCATCTTGCTGATGTTCTAACTTTTTAGAAAGAAAATCGTTTTCCCACTTATAAGTCAGGAGAATGGCATTCATTTTTACACTGATGTCACCCGTATTACTGATTGTTTGACTATTTATCCTATATTGAAAAACTGGGATTTGAGTATTAGCAACTCCATTTTTAGAGGCACCTATCAAAGCAGAAATATCATCGCTTCCCCAAGCTAATGGTAATTTGTAAAACCCGCCATGTTGTAGGAGCCATTCTCTATTAAAGCAAAAATCTCCTATAAACTGTTGTTCATATGCATACATTCTATGCCACATCAACGATAGGGCAGACTCAAATTCACATCTATGCGTTGTAGGCTTTACGACTTCTGACCTCTCATTGATAATTTCTGTCCACCCATGTAATAACCCTATATCTGGATATTTATCTAATAATTTAGAATATTCCTCCAAGCAATTTGGTAATAATTTATCATCATCACCAATACAAATTACGTAATCTCCTGTGGCATGAGATAGACAAATATTCCAATTGTCTACAACATTAACAGCTCCACAATTCTTTTCATTTTCAAAATATTTGATACGACTATCACTATATTTTTGCACAACGCTGCCCAAATCTTCCGGCGACGAATCATTGACAATAACTATCTCAAAGTTCTTATACGTTTGAACTAAAATACTATCAAGGCATTCATTGAAGAACGCCAACTTATATGCTGGTATTAATATACTAAATTTCATGATTTACCTATATATATATGATTTTGAAACTATGTGTCCGACACAAAACCACAGTAAGAAGTTGTGTTGCTGCGTAGTTTCTAAAGGAGCAGCACCAATCATTACAAAGAGAAAGAATAACACTACAAATGTCTCGAAAAACGCATTTTTTATATTTTTTATCCCTAATATAACACTATATATTATTGGATACATCAACAAGAACATTCCAACATAGCCTAGCTCACACAAAACACGCAAGTATTCAGCATCCGCGATACATTTCTGGTTAAACTCTATTGCCGAATGTCCAAACCTGCCTAATCCAGAGCCAAATACAGAAATGTAATTGAAAAAAGAAGCAAACATATTTATTCTTTCTTCAATAAGGTTGTCATCTTTATTGGTACTTCTTTCTGTAATATAATACAGAAAATCCTCATCTATATTGTTGATAATTAGGAATAATATTAATATGCTAATTGGGACAAGATACAAAATTGTTTTGAAAAAACGCGAATTACTTTTGTCTATAAATACAACATATAAAGAAGAGAGAGTCAAGAATAGTAATGAATACACTATTGCAACCCGCATTTGCGAAAAAAACAATGTGAATATCGTCAGGAAGAACGCTACATAATACCACATTGATTCGCACTTATCAATCAATAGCTTCTTTATTATATATATTATCATTATACATGAGCCATAACCCAAGAAGTATGGATGAGGAAAGAACGAAGACATTCTTGTCATTTCCCTTAATTCCGCAACACTTTGATTTAACTTTATTTATAAGTTCCTGAGCAACAAA
>OIYR01001816.1_pt1 | contig 10074 bp, 10 predicted proteins | sample 1588221 | NCBI WGS metagenome assembly OIYR01 (sample SAMN03283292) | human gut metagenome | biome: human-associated habitat; material: feces | host: Homo sapiens | place: Peru | collected 2012 | reverse complement strand
CAAGTGGAAGCCCTTCCAGCAAGATTGCTGGGAGGGCTTTTCGTTTCTTTGTACCAGGGCAATGCGGCGTTGTTTCGTCGCGTCGGCTGTTGCAAGCAACCGCAAGTAGCCGCCAGCACAACGCCAGCCTGAAGCCACTCTGAAGCCAGCCTGAAAGCCCAATCAAAAGTTTTGGCGTATGCGCGTGTTTCTTTCTTGTCTTTTCATTATCTTTGTAGGTACGATTGCCTGTAGACAGTGAATGTCAGGCAGGTAGAAATGTCATGTCATAAAAACGAGTAAGTAGGTTTTCAAGATTAGTTTATGGCTAACTAATTTTCCCCTGCTTTGATAATATAAAATTGAATACCTGCTTATGTCACAGCGATTTTTAGAAACGGTGGAGTGTCCTTACTGCCTTTCCAAAGGCGACTTTGAGTTTTGGGACTCTGTCAACGTCGATTTAAACCCGGAGCTTAGGGAGCGGCTGTTTAATGAGGAATTGTTTGTGTACCATTGCGACAAGTGTGGCCACGATAGTATGGTCCCCTATGGGATGATTTATCACGACATGACGCATGGCTTTATGCTGTTCTTCGACTTTGACAAGTCTCCGGATTCTGAACATGACGACTTGATTCTGCCAGACCCGGAGCAAATGGGTGTGAGGAATAATTACATTTTCAGGATTGTGTATGGTCTTGATGCCTTGAAGGAAAAGATTCTGATTCTGGAGCACGAACTCAATGACGTCGCCATTGAGCGGATGAAATATTTCATTTCTCATGTGACCTATCCCGATTTGACAGAGAACGGCTATGAGCTTTATTTTGTTGGAGAGCGGTACACAGGTAAGGGCTATGACAAGAAGAGCCTTGTTTTCTATTATCAGGATGACAAGGAACTGGATATGGAAATAGAAGTTTCCAAGGATGAGTATTACGAATATTGTTTGGCTTGCGAGGTCGATCCGCGTATGAGTGTCAGCAAATGCCAGTGTGTTGATGCAGAATGGATGGACTTGCAATTGAAGGAGGAGTGACCGTCATGACAAAGTTTGAACCGGATTGCAATGGACTCTCGAGGGTATGCAACGACGCCCGATGGTATTTGGTAGATTGCACTGGCCGACAGGTCGGCGCATCGTATAGCTTCATCCACGAGTGTGACAACGGACTTTACAAGGTGGAGAAAGGCAGTCGTAAGAATCTCATGCGTGCCGACGGTTCCCTTGTGATGCGTGCATGGCACCATGAAGTGGGAAATGTCTGCAAGGGAATGTTCATCTTCAGCAATATCGTCCGTAAATCGAAGCATAATCCGCACGTGCGCCATATCTATGGCATCGGCCATGTGAGCGGTCTCGTGCTCTTCCCCATGATTTTCAATGCAGCGCAGTGGCTGAAAGACAACTGCGCCATCTATGTCGAGATTGACGAGAAGCCCTTCTTGATAGATAAGGGCGGTAGCATTTATGATTTGTCGTGCGAACATCTGCCAAGCAGATTGGTGGTGGACTATTCCGAAAAACTCTTCAGAGAAGTCGACCATTTCCCATTCACCGGACTGAAGAACCGCATCTGTCAGGGCTGCATCTACGCCAAGGGCATTAATCAATTTGGCGAAGGATGCGGAAAACTCTTCACCAGAGGTTTCCGCAACCGCTATTTGAAGGGCGTATGCGAATACCGTAAGACCTCCGCAGAGCAGCCTTCCGAGCATGAAAGAAATGCCCACAGAAGGATTACCACTTGAAGGAATGCTTTTAGTCAAAACCGCAAATAGGTGGCAACTTCCCTAAGCGCGGAAGGAATGTGGCGAAAAAAAAAGGAGCAGAATCCTCTACACAAAAAACCTCCACCAAGACAGGCCGTTCCCTGTCTTGATGGAGATTTTTTTGAACGAGGGCATGGCAGACCACAGAAAATCAGTCTTAATCGGCTTTGTTGCCTCCTTATTTCTCCATGTTTGTTTGGTCGTATGTGTCGAAAAGTGTAGCTTTGCAATACCGTTACGTGTTGAAAAGTGTAAGTATTCGCTGTCGGCATGTGTCGAAAATTGTAAGATTCAGCAGGTATTATGTGTCGAAAAATGTAAATCATGAAGAGAAAGATATATGCCCAGCTTATAGACTGGAAGAGCCAAGCGCATCGCAAGCCATTGATATTGAATGGCGTAAGGCAATGCGGAAAGACCTATATTCTAAAAAAGTTTGGTCAGGAAGCGTTTGATAATCTTGCTTATGTCAGTTGTGACAGAAACGAGAACCTGCAAGCCATCTATGCGGGCGATTTTGACACGACGAGAATCATTCGCGGATTAAGCGCTTTGACAGGAGAGGACATCATTCCTGGCAAGACCCTTATATTCTTGGATGAGGTGCAGGCATTTCCACAGGCGTTGGAAGCTTTGAAGTATTTCTGCGAAGATGCTCCAGAGTATCACATCGTTGTGGCAGGTTCCTTGTTGGGTGTTGCCCTGCATGCCGGTGTCTCCTTTCCAGTGGGCAAGGTGCAAACAATGCGTCTGTATCCGATGGACTTTGAAGAATTTCTCATGGCTATGGGCGAAGACCAGTTGCTCAAACTGATGCGCAGCAAGGATTATGGCCTGATGAATGCCTTACACGAAAAGCTGAAAGACTATTTGCGCCAATACTATTACGTGGGCGGGATGCCTGAGGTCGTGAAGTCGTATGCAGAAGAGAAATTGCTCAACCAGGTACGTACGATACAAAACGAGATACTCTCCAACTATGCCAGCGACTTCTCAAAGCATGCTCCGACGCAGGAGGTGCCTCGCATAGATATGGTTTGGCAATCCATACTCGGTCAGCTCTCGAAAGAGAATAAGAAGTTCGTCTATGGAGTGTTGAAGAAAGGTAGTAGAGCCAAGGAGTTTGAGTTGGCGATTCAGTGGTTGGTAGATGCCGGCTTGGTGTATAAGATAACCAAGGTTTCAAAGCCCGAATTGCCGTTGAAGTTTTATGAAGACTTGTCTGCTTTCAAACTCTATCTTTGTGATTGTGGGTTGATGGGAGCCATGGCAGATACCGCGGCAAAGGATGTTCTGTTGGGCGATAAGGTGTTTACAGAATATAAAGGTGCCTTCACTGAGCAGTACGTCCTCCAACAACTGCTTGCATCGGGCCTTACCCATATTTACTATTATAGTTCCGACACCTCCCGTATGGAGATGGATTTTCTTGTTCAGCGCGATGGCGACCTTCTTCCTATAGAAGTGAAAGGCGGTACAAGCCTAAAAGCCACTTCGCTCCATAATTACCTTATGGAGCATCCCGGCATGCCTGCCATCCGCTATTCTATGCAGCCATACCGTCAGCAAGAAAATATCACCAACATGCCGCTATACGGCGTGTTTTTAGGGTGAAAAGCCTTCAGGCTGTTTTTGAAAAAACTTGTCCCTCCTTACATACAAAAAAACTCCACCAAGAAAGGCCGTACCCTGTCTTGGTGGAGGTTTTTTGTGTAAGGAGGCTTGTTGACAGCGTCCTTATTTCGTTATGGGCAACGCTTGTTCAGTCCATTTCAGATAGCCGCCCGACAGGTCGTAGACCTTGAAGCCTTCGCGTTTCATGCGTTTTGCCGCCGCGTTACTTCTTTTGCCGCTTCGGCAATAGACGAAGTACGTGCGTGATTTGTCAAGCCCTTGAAGTCCCTTTTCAAAGGCGGCAGGATTCAGCCAGTCGAGATTGCGGGCCCCTTGCAGATGGCCTGCGGCATACTCTTCTGGGCGTCGGACGTCAAGGACAACCGCGTTTTTCTTGCTTTGGCTTTTACTGAGAAACACCAGCGGCTCTATCGTGCGTACACCATCTTGCGTGCAGGAACAGGCATCGAGCAGCGTGCAGAGCGCACAGAGCGTGATATATCGTAATGTTTTCATGATTCATTCCATCAGTGTCATGTGATAGCCCATGCGTTTCAGTTGCACGGCAGCCCCCATCAGATAAAGTTGGTGGAGGCATGCGAGGTAGCCGTTGAACGCTTCGCGCGTTCCCGGTTCCAGATGTTCGTGGATGAGTTTACTGTTAGTTCGTGAGGCACATTCCGCCACGAGATTGTTCAGTTCCTCTCGCCCTTTTCCCTTCATGTTCAAGACCTCTTCGAGGATATACTCGTCCATGCAGTCGAAGCCGCGGTGGGCGCGGATCCATTCGTAGAGGTTAGGCATAGCGCCGTATTTCTCCCAGTCTTCATCCCAGAACTTGGCCATAGCCATGCCCAGGAACATCATCCATCCCAGCGAGACCGTTGGGTAGGCGTTAAACTCCCGTATGCCGTCGGGCAGGTAAGCCTGGGCCATCTCCTCCCATTTCCCTTCGATGTCGGGGCATTCCGGCAGTCGTTCGTCAATCTTGCCTTTCGACAGGAGGTAATTCTTCAAGTCCTCTTTGATTATGTCTTCCATAGCTTTCAGTCTTTAGATATATGAACAGTTTGTTGCGGATATGGGAAGTTGATATTTTCAGCGTTAAACGTGTCGTAGATTCTCCGCAGCGTTTCGTAGTAGACAGTCCAGTAGTCCGTTGAATTTACCCATGCCCTCACCACGATGTTCACACTGCTGTCGGCCAGTTCCTTGACGGCGACGAACGGTGCTGGTTCGCCCAAGATGCGCGTTTCAGCCTTTATCGCCTTCTCGATGGCCGCTTGTGCGCGTCCGACGTCCTCCCCATAGTCGATGCCGATGGTCCATTCCAGGCGTCGCGTCTCGTTGCGCGTGTAGTTGACCACCACGGCCGTGCTCATACTTCCGTTCGGAATATAGACCACCTTGTTGTCCGCCATCGTCAACACCGTATGGAAAATCTGTATCTCCTTCACCGTTCCTTGCACCCCTTGCGCTTCAATCCAGTCGCCAACGCGATAAGGTTTGAAGAGCAGGATGACCAGTCCGCCGGCGAAGTTCTGGAGGTTTCCGGAGAGCGCCATACCGATGGCCACACCCGCAGATGCCAGCAGGGCGGCGAAAGACGTTGTGTTGATGCCCAGCGCTCCGATGACAGAGATGATGAGCAACACGGTGAGCAGAATCTTAATGAGGCTCCGCAAAAACGTCTGTACGCTTTGGTCGATGTGCTGCCTGTTGAGCATTTTCACCACGATGCGGTTGATGAGCGAGATGAGCAGTTTGCCGACGATAAAGACGATTGTGGCGATGAGGATATGTCGGCCCGCCGTGATGCAGAACTCAAAGAGTTTTCTGATGACGAGGTCAATCTTGTCGATGTCGATATCCGTTTGGATAGCTTCTAACAGTTGTATCATAATTATGGAAATTGAAATCGTTGGCATGAAAGAAGGCGCAAAGCAGGACCCAGCCACGCTTTGCGCCTTCTTTTATTATATTGTTTGATGCCTATCAGTTGTTGATGATTCGGCGGGCACCCATGAATCGGCGTGCATAATAAGCCGAATTGGAATCGTCGACCTGTACGCCAGTGCGTGCGGCATGAACGAAGCGGAACTTGTTGGCCGACGCGTCAACCTCCGTGACGATGCCCACGTGTCCAACAGAGCGGCGTGAACCCGAACCGCCGAAGAAGACGAGGTCGCCTTTCTTGAGGCTTGCAATGTCGGTGATTGGCGTTCCCTCCTGAAATTGCGTTCTCGACGAGCGGCTGATGGAGATGCCCTCTTTTCCGTAGACGAAGCTGGTCAGTCCAGAGCAGTCAAACGCATTGGGGCCGCTGTGGCCGCTGCGGTATTTGGCGCCGAGATATTGCAGCGCAGTCTTGACGATTGATTCGCCTTTGAAGTTGCTGGCAGAAACGCGTGTGGCTTTGTTGTTGGCTTCAGAGACAGTGGCCATGTCCACCACCGACTGCACCTCGTTGACAATTCTTTCAGCAGCAGGCTTGGCAGGCATTTCGTCGGTTTCCGTCTGTGCCGACGAAGTCTGGAAGCTCAAGGTGCCGACGATGGCTATGAATAGATATTTCTTTAAATGCACGTTGATATTAAACTTTAAGGGGTTTCAAAAATGACTATTGCAAAGTTACGAAAAAAATATGGAACGTGCAATGCCTTGAAATTGAATGATATAGCTTTGGCTTTACAGACGTTTTCTTATTAAAGTTTATAAATACCTGAATTATAGGGAAATATCTTCCGCGTGTTTAAGCGCTAATCTCAAAAGGAAAAAGCTAATATTAATCTTTTTTAATTCAGAATCAGTGCTTTGCATGGGGTGGGCGAATACAACGAATAGAAAGTTATTGCCTCAGTCGGCGCAACAACGAATTACACGAATTAACGAATTTCTTTGCATGGGGCTTTCTGCGTAGGCGCGTTTGCAGGGGGAATGTAGGGGCAAGGAAGGCGTGACGCCTGGAGAAAAAAGCAAAGGTGAAAGGAAAAATCGGGCAAATTATAAGAGCTTGTTGAAGGTGAAGCCCTGTGGTTGCACAATTTATCCTTTCACCATTACTTATTGCTTTGTGGAAACGTCGGGGGAACGGGGCGTTCAGGAAATTCAGAAATTCTAAAATATCCAAACTCGCGCCTGCCCTGTTTTTTATCAGAAGTCTCCCTCAAGCCATTTTCCTGTATTCCGTCGGTGTCTTTCCCGTCTGTGCTTTGAAAAAACGCACAAAGTGTTGCGGATATTCAAAGCCGAGCAGTCGGCTTGCGTGCGTAACGCTGATGGAAGCGTCCGTTAGCAGTTGCGTGGCTGTGTGTAGCAGTCGGTCGTTGATGAAGTCTTTCGCCGTTTTTCCAGTTTCGGCTTTGACGAGCGCCCCGAAATATTTCGGCGAGTAGCAGCATTTGTCGGCGAAGTAGCCCACCGTTGGCAGTCCTTCTCGCTGCGCCCTTTCGGCAATGTATTCATCGAGCAGTTTGCTGAACTTCTTGACAATGGAGTGGTTGATTTCCTCTCGTGTCACAAACTGCCGGTCGTAGAAGCGCAAGCAATAGTTGAGGAGCAGTTCGATGTGGTTCACGATGAGTTCGCGCGTGTGCTTGTCAATCGTGTGGTGCAGTTCCTGCCCAATCATGGAAAGCACGTCGCGGAAAATTTCAATCTCCGCCGTTGAGAGATGCAGCGCTTCGTTGGAAGAATAGTCGAAAAACTCATACTTCTCCATCGACTTCCCCAGCGGCGTTCGGTTGAGCAAATCAGGGTGGAAAACAATCGCCGTCCATCGCGGGTATTTCACCTCCGGATTCGGCGCCACGTGAATCGTCTGTCCCGGCGCGAAGCTCGTCACCGTCATCTCGTCGAAGTCATAATCCGTGAGCCCATACGAGAGTTTGCATCCCTTGTTCTCCTTCAAAAATAAGCAGTAGAGGCCGTAGTGATAGACGGCCTCTTCCACCTCCGTCTCCCGGTCGAAATGCGCCACGCTGATGAGCGGATGTAGCGTTTCGAAGCCGTGGAAGTCGTTGAATGCCTGTATCGTGTTAAACTGGATTTCCTTCATGGTCTGACGATTTTCAAGATGTCTTCCGCAATCTGGTCGTCCAGCAGTCGGTTGTCGGAGAGCAGTTGCTGATGGTCGAAGCGGTCGTAGAGGTCCTTCTTGATGCCGCCAACCAGCACCTTCATGTTCGATGTGCCGAAGAAAGCGGCAATGCGTTCGCCAAATCCTCCGTCCTTGCAGCCGTCTTCGAGCGTCACCACCAGGCGGTGGTCGGCCTCAAGCGCGTTGAGCGTCGCGGTGTCAACGGCATTCAGATAGCGCGGGTTGATGAGCGTGGCGTCAATGCCCTTTTCCGCCAGCAGCCGCACCACGTTTTCTCCCTTCTGATAGAACGATCCAGCGGCAATCACAGCCACCTCCGTCCCCTTGTGCGCCACTTTGTACTTCGGTTCGTAGCCATATTCCGTGTCAACATCCCCCTCCGCGTGGTTCACCCCGTTGCTCGGCATGCGGATGGCGATGGGCTTCTTGTCTTGGAGAATGGCCCAGCGCAGCATGGCGAAATATTCCTCACAGGTCGTCGGCGCCAGATAAATCAGATTGGGGATGCTACAAAGCATAGGGATGTCGAAGAGACAGATGTGCGTGATGTCGTTCATCGTGCCAGCCCCACCATACACCACGTTGATCACCGCTGGGTTGGAGTTGATGCAGAGATCCTGGGCAATTTGGTCGTAGGTGCGCTGTATGAAAGTGCTGTACACCGTCCACACCGGGCGCAGTCCGCCCTTTGCCATGCCAGAAATCATCGCCACCGCCTGTTCCTCCGCGATGCCCATGTCGATGTGTTGCTCGCCCGCTTCCTTACGCTTGTCGGGCGTGAAGCCCCCCGCTGCTGGTGTGCCAGCCGTCACGGCGATAAGCGTCTTGTCGCGTTTCATCTCGCGCAGCATCCAGTTGCTGAAGAGTTCTTCGAAAGATTCCCCCGCAGGCGTTTGCGGCCGGCTGCCGTCTTCCTTGCAGAAAGGCAAGCCCCAGTGCCAGGCCTCTTTGTTTTCAACGGCAGGCCGGAAGCCATGTCCCTTTTCCGTGTGGATATGAACAACCGTTGGTCTCTTCGTTCCCTTCACGCGTTCAAACACCTTGATGAGTTTGCCCACGTCGTTGCCCTCTTCCAGATACAGATAGTCGAAGCCCCATGCCTTAAACCAGTTGTGCTCACAAGTGCCGTTGCTTTCCCGCAGCGCCCGCAGGTTTTTGTAGATGCCACCGTGGTTTTCGGCAATCGACATCTCGTTGTCGTTCACCACGATGATGATGCCCGTTCCGAGTTCCGAAGCCTCGTCAAGTCCCTCAAACGCTTCGCCGCCAGAGAGCGACCCGTCGCCAATGATGGCAATGATGTTTTCGTCCGTTCCTTTGATGTCGCGTGCCTTTTGCAGTCCCGTTGCCAGACTGACGGAAGTGGAGGTGTGCCCCACCTCAAAATTGTCGTACACCGGACTTTCTGCGGGCGACGAATAACCGCTGATGGCGTTCATCTCGTTGACGTCTCCGAGAAAGCCCGCCGCGCGTCCCGTCAGCACCTTGTGGGGGTAGCACTGGTGGCTGACATCGAAGACGAATTTGTCCTTCGGCGCGTCAAACACATAATGGAGCGCCACAGTCGCCTCCACAAAACCGAGGTTCGGGCCGATGTGTCCGCCGTGTTTGCTCACGCGGTTTAATACGGCCTGGCGTGTCTCATCGGCCACGATATTCAGCGCCTCCAAATCCAGCGATTTTAGATCGGCCGGCGATTTGATTTTTTCTATATACATTGTCGTGTGGTTTTAGGGGATGATGAATCAGTGAATGTAAAGTAAGGACCAGACTTTCGTCCCAATCTTTGCTGCAAAGTTAAACACTTTGTCAATTCCATGCCATACCTCAACCCCCGAATAAATTACCATTACTTCTTTTGTTTGTCTCCTGCGGGCGGGTGCTTGCAACGAATTTCTTTGCGTTGCATGGAGCAGAGGAGTCAATGGATATTTTTCTGACTCAGTCGTTGCAACAGCGAATCATGCGAATTATCAATTTTTTGGGGATGTCATAAGATCAATCCCAACCATCCGTTTTTAGTTCTGTACTGATTCGTTAAATTCCTCGTCCCCAAACTGCATTAATTGTTGACGCTGTTACTATGCTGAAGCTCAAACAAATCAAACATATCATGGTCGGCGAATAAAAAACAGATAAAAATTTGTTGATTATAAAAATATTGAGTAATTTTGCACCCTGCATGAAGTATAGTAAATTAGTAACAACAAAATAAATTCAAATCAAAAAATGATTGTAGTACCTGTAAAGGAAGGCGAGAACATCGAACGCGCCCTCAAGAAGTTCAAGAGAAAATTCGAGAAAACTGGTATCGTGAAGGAACTCCGTGCCCGTCAGCAGTTTGACAAACCTTCAGTGTTGAAGCGTTTGGCTAAGGAACATGCTGTTTACGTTCAGCAGCTGAGACGCGAAGAAGACTAAGCCTTCTTACATAGTAGAAAAGAAACAATGGGAGCGATTTCTCTGACGAGAGAAGTCGCTCCTTTTTTCGTGCCGTAAAATGTGTGTGGCAACTTCACATCGTAACCATCCGAAACCCACCGTCTTGTACGTTCCCCAATATGTGGCGAACTTTGTGTCCAAAAAGTCATGTTCAATTTGAATGA
>OIYR01001813.1_pt1 | contig 10086 bp, 9 predicted proteins | sample 1588221 | NCBI WGS metagenome assembly OIYR01 (sample SAMN03283292) | human gut metagenome | biome: human-associated habitat; material: feces | host: Homo sapiens | place: Peru | collected 2012 | reverse complement strand
AAAGCAGCAGTATTAATAGTAGTTCATTAGGTTATGTAAAAAAGGGAGAGATTTATACAATTCTTCAGGAAAAAGAGTCCTCTGGTATCCTTTGGTATAAAATTAAAACAACAAGAGGAATAAAGGGCTATGTTGCAAGCGGATATGACAATGAAAAATATGTAAAAATTTTAGAAAAAGAAAGTAGGTAATTTTATGGCATTATTTGAAGTGATAAGAAAAGTAAAAGATGATGATAATTTACTTTATGATATGACGAAAGATAATTCTAAACCAATGGTAGACCAAGTAACACTTGCTGATGCTGAAGAGTATTTTCAAGATTGTATCAAGTATATTGAATCATTATCATTTGCTTTTTGCGGAACAGTTGATTCAATTAAAGAAGATAACGAAAACATTCTTGGAAAAGAGAATACTTACTATTTTCGTTCAACTAAAAATCTTTCCTCAGTTTTAGCTAAAGATTATTACTTTGAAAAAGAAAAATCTTTTATAATTATTTATTCTAATGGAAACATTGAAAAAAACGAAAATGGTCAATATTTAAAAGATGCTCATCTAATTAGAGTTTGTTGTACTTCAGGAGTCTACGAACCTAAATCACATATAGGTGATGATTATAGATTTGAGTATAATTATTTTATTGAATTTGGCTATGAACCAAGTATTTGGTTAGATGATACAATAGAAGCTTTCAAGTTAGAAATAATAGATAAAGGTGATTTCTTAATTGACGAGTTATCTAATGCTGATAATTGGTATAAACCTGGAACATTACTAAAATTTTATGTAAATCCTATTATGGATGCTGATTTAGTGATGTATGTTAATGATACTTATTATTCAAAACAAACTACAATAGAGGTTAATGATAAGTATGTTTGGGAATATACTTTTGTAATGCCTGAACATAATACTATTATTAAGTTCGAACTTGATACATCTAGTGATTTTTAAAACTGATCTTTGATTAGTTTTTAAATTTTAAAATTAGTTATATGACAATGAATTACATATGAAAACTTTTTATGTTTTACTGGAGGATAAGAATTGATTAACGAAGAAATTGAAACAAAAATGCGTGAATTTGCGGAAGTATTAAAATATAAATTCAATGATATTTCATGGCTTAAGAAAGCTATGGGTTCTATAAAAATTAAAACTAAAGGACAGGGAAAAAATGGTTCTGAATATGATAATGAAGGATTGGCTACTGTTGGTGACGCAGTACTCAAATCTGTCATTGCGGATTATTTGTATAGTGTAAAGAAAATTACTACTAAAGGAGCCATAACAGCAGATAAAAGGAAGTTAGAAAGCAATTCAGTATTGCACGAAATAATGGAGAAAAAAGGTTGGCTTAAGTATGCATATAATGATTTACATTTCTATGATGAAAATAATCCCCCAAATGAACAAGTAGTTTGTGGTGAACACGATCCTTATATAGAAGCTATTGTGGGAGCAATGTATTATGATTTAAATTATGATAAAACCAAAGACTGGATAATAGACCAGTTGTTGCCATTGTTGAAGGAATATAGTGATAATTAAAAACACTTAGTTTCATCACTAATACAAAGAATTATTAAAAAGTTATTTATAATACGTATCTTCAGTCATTTATAGATTGAGGATTTTTTATATGCTACGAACATATTGATAGTTTAACTGATAAAAGTTCGGTTATAGATATTTACCATTATGTGTATTGACCCACAAGTCTAAAATAGTGATATTTAGGTGAGAACAGTGGCGTGGTAAGTTCATTGATCATAAACTTTAAAAGAATCATATATAGTTAAATTATGAGAATAGAAATTTTGTAATAGTAACGATTGCATAAATACTGAATGATAATTTTGAATTAATAGATGACTTATAACATATGGCTTTAAAAAATGTGTATTAAATACTTCCAATTACAATTTTTCCAACACTATTGACTTTTTATATAACATAATATATAATAAATCTCAAATAATTATTTAATAATTTCAATATCTTTAATAAAATACAATGGATATTCATAATTTGGATCGCCATTAATACTTAACATTAGGTTTCCTAGTTGATAATCTATGATGATTCCGGTTATAGATTCATTGTTTTTATTTATAATTTTACATTCTTTATTTATATAAGAATTATTAAAGTTTTTATTATAATAATTTTTAAATTCTTCAATACTTTTTAATTTACTTAGTGGTATTTTTTGTTTGAAAGGTACTTCATGCATTTCTTCAGTTTCTTTCATGCCATCGTTGAATACTTCTACATATAGAATATCATTTTTAAAGTTTAATAATTTACCACGGAAAGTAGAGTAATACTCATCATCAATATACTGATTATAAATAATATATTTGCCAACTAAATTGTTAATGTTTTTGATATCTTCTTTTATTTCAAAAAACTTTTTATTTATTGTTTCTTTTTTAGACAACCAATTGTAGTCAGTTAGTTTTTCACTATTGGTTTTGTTTTTATCATTTTTTATATCTACTGTTATTCCCCAAAGAATAATTTCTTTTAATTCTTCATTTATATTTAGTTCATCAAGAGGTTTGCTACTTCCTAAAACTATTTGTTTATTATTAGATGTATATGTTTTGATTATTTCTTTTAGTTTATCTTCGTTATTTGATATATTTTCAAGCTCATCAATTATTAATACATCTATATCATTTGTTATTCTATTAATATCAGGTAAGTTTATATAACTTACTTTATAATTGGTTTCGTCTATAATATAATTAGCTATTGCATTTAGTAAATGTACTCTTTCTATTGTATTGCCACTTATAAATAATGGGGAATATTTTTTACCTGGTTCTTTTGCGATGTCTTGAGATAGGGTATATGCTAATTTATTACCTTTATTAATTTCAAAATTATTGAATTTGTATTCTTTATTTAATTTCATTTTCTACCTCCGTTTTAACATATTTTTATTATAATTGACTTAGAGTTAAATTACAATATTATTCGTTTATTATTGGAATTAGTGTTTTCTCCCATTTATTTATTATGTTCATGATTTCGTGTGGTACATCATTATTAAATCTTGTTTTTGCTTGAACTACTTTATTGTTTCTAACTTCTATAGTAACGAATGATTTATTGATGCTGTCTTTATGTCTCATAAAATATATTTGACATTCATTATTACTTACCATATTACAATATGTTCTTACACAGTTTGATTGATTGTTACTTTCATCTATAAGACTATTTATACTATCGGTTGGAAATATAATATATTTATCATCTTCATATTTATTTAAAATAAGAATATTAGCTAAACTTTTAATACGTTTATTTGTTTGTGGATCTTTTGTTATTATCATTTCGTTTGTAATTTTATCATGACTTTGAGTAAAGTATTTTGGAAATAAAATGTTGTTATCTTTTAGATTTAATTTCATTTCTTTACAACATCTTATATAATCACCATATTCATGTAAGTTATTTATTGTTAAATTTTGATTTTTAAAATAATCTAGTACTTTGTCTAAACTTGTATACTTTAGTATTAGTTCTATTAGACTTAAATTATTTTTTACAAAATTTAACATATTTATATCAGTTGTTGGATAAAGTTTTAGTGCTTCTAATTCTAGATAATCTATATTAATTTTTTTCATAAATTCATAATATTTTTTTTCAACTCCGAATGTACTTTTAAAACTACCTTTGTATTTTATATCAGAACTACTTGTAATAGCTAAATTATATAATTTTAATTTTAAAAGATATTCAAATTCTTTGTAGTGTACTGGATAAAATGTAAGACTTGATAAACTAAAATAATGATTATTAAGATAATCGTTTAAAGTCCATAAATTACTATATCTATATAGAGTAGTATTTTTTAAATCTATTAAGTTATCTGTATATAAATATTGATGTTCGAATGTATTAAATTCATATTCGTCTAGTAAATCAAAATCTTTATCATTTATTTCTTCTGTTGCACTAAATCTTATGATTGTTTCTTCTAGTTCTTTGTATGTAATATGTTTATTTTCTTTTACATTTATAATTTTAGTGGGTAAGATTTGATAAATAGTTTTAATATTTATTTTACTTTGCTTAAATGGATATGATGATGGTACATTTAAATAACTTATATTTTCACATAATAAATAGAGTAATATATCGTTATCATTAATATCAAATACATAATAATAGATATAAGTCCCTAGATTTTTTAATTTATCTTTAGTAGTAAATTGTTTAGAACATTTAGGACATTTATTTTCTTTTGTGAGTTTTTCCATATGTAGGGGACAATAATATGTCTCATCATCTTCGTCATAAAATGGAATTGTATCTGACGTTTTATTGATAAAATCTTTTATCTTTTGTGGAATATCATCTATTGTTTTCCAATATTCTATTGGTTCTTCTATTATTTCATCAAATTTATCATTAAACTTTAATGCATTCATATAAATTACACTCACTTTGAATAATATTTTACATCACATATATAATGTTTACAAGAAACTTATTTAATATATTTCTTAAATAAATATTTCTATTATTTTAAAAACTATGTTATAATTTAGTAAGAATGGAAGGTAATTGATATGAATACAGAACAAAATACTAATCAAACTCCACAAACTAATGGACAAGTTGTTAATAATACACCGACTACGCAGTCTACTAGTCAAAATGTAACTAATCAAAATGTGACTAATCAAAATGTACAAACAAATAGTAGTAATTCAATTGAAATGATAGAGTTTTCTAATGATATATCAGAAAGTAAAGGTGTTTTAAATGATGACACTACAACTAAACCTCAAGATGACTTTAGTGATAAAACAATAGGTGCTGTTAATAAGTTAATAAATACCACTGATTATACAAGTTATTTTGGAAAAGAAGAAGTTCAACAATATAAAGTACATGCTATGTTATGTTATGTACCATTAGTTGCATTTTATTTTAAATATATAAACAAATTAGGAAGTAAATCTAAATATCTAGATTATCATGTTAAAGAAGGCGTTAATTTATCTTTATTTTGGATAGTTGTTGTAGTTATTTCTAAAGTTTTATATGGAATGTTTACTAAAAAATATTTAATGAGTGAGGAAACTCCTATGTGGGTAAAATTTGTATCTTACGCATTATATTGTTTAGCTATTGTTCTTACTATAGTTGGTATTTATAGAACTAATAGTGGAAAATCAAAAGATTTACCAATTATTGGTAAATATAAATTTTTAAAATAGCACTTATGTGCTTTTTATTTTGTAAAGAAAATGTAATTTGAATATAAAATATTATAAATTATGATATGATTATAAAGTAGGAGAGTGATTTATGAGAGATGTAGGAACAGTTGTTAGGGGAATTAGAACACCTATCATAAAAGAAGGTGATGATTTAGCTAGTATAGTAGTTGATTCTGTTCTTAAAGCAAGTAAGAGTGAAAATTTTGAACTAGAAGATAAAGATGTTATTGGTATTACTGAAGCTGTTGTTGGTATAAGTGAAGGAAACTTTGCTACTTTAGATCAAATAGCAACTGATGTTAAAAATAAGTTTAGTAATAGTGAACATTTAGGTCTTGTATTTCCAATATTAAGTAGAAATAGATTTGCTGTATTACTAAGTGCTTTTGCTAGAAGTACTAAAAAAATTACCTTATTATCTAGTTATCCATCTGATGAAGTAGGAAACGATATTCTATATAGAGAAGATTTAATTAAATATGGTGTTAATCCTTCATCTGATTTAATAACAGAAAATGAGTACAAGGAAAAATTTGGTCATTTTAAACATTTATTTACTGGCGTTAATATGTATGAAGTATATCGTGATTTAGTATTAAAAGAAGGTTGTGAATTTGAAATGGTATTTTCAAACAAACCTGAAGATATTTTAAAATATACTAAAGATGTTATAGCATGTGATATACATACTAGAGTTGAAACTAAGGCTAGAATTGAAAAGTCTGATAGCGAAGCACGTGTACTTACATTAAGTGATATATTAAATCATAGCGTTAATTCTAGTGGATATTCTCCATATGGACTTTTAGGTAGTAATCGTTCTACTGAAGAAAGAGTAAAATTGTTTCCAAGAACAGGTGATACTTTAGTAAATAAAGTTCAAGAATTATTAAAAGAAAAAACTGGTAAAACAGTTGAAGTTATGGTTTATGGAGATGGAGCATTTAAAGATCCAGTTGGTAAGATTTGGGAACTTGCAGATCCAGTAGTAAGTCCTGCTTATACTAGTGGATTAGAAGGAAGTCCTAATGAAATCAAACTTAAATATTTTAGTGAGAATAAATTTAAAGATTTAAAGGGTGAAGAACTAAAACAAGCAATGATAGAAGAAATTAGAACTAAAGATTCTAAACTTAAGGGTTCAATGGCTACACAAGGTACTACACCAAGACGTTATACAGATTTATTAGGTAGTTTATGTGATTTAACAAGTGGAAGTGGAGACAAAGGTACTCCAGTAATACTTATTCAAAGATATTTCACTAACTATAGTAATGACTAATAAATATATAAATAGTTTCTATACGAAACTATTTTTTTATGATATGATATTTTTGGTGATATAAATGCATATTAATAAATTTAAGAAAGTGGGTAAAAATAAATATAAGATATTTTTAGATACCACGGAACTAACGCTTTATGAAGATATCATTTTAAAATATGATTTATTATTAAAGAAAGATATAAGTTTAGAAGAAATAGATAAATTAATAGATGAGAATAGTTATTATGATGCTTATAATATGGCTCTTAATTATATAGAAGTTAAACTTAGAAATAGAAAAGAAATAGTAGAATATTTAAAGAGAAAAGAGTTTAATAATAAGTGTATAGATTATGCATTAGAAAAACTTGATAAATTAAATTTACTTGATGATAAGAGATATACAGAAGCATATATTAATGATAAAATACTTCTTAGTAGTGATGGACCTTTTAAGATACGTAAACAATTAATAGATTTAGAAATAGATGAAGATATAGTAGATGAATATTTATCTCATATTGATGAAGAAGTATGGAAAAGTAAACTAGAGAAACTAATAAATAAAAAGAAATCTATTATGAAGAGTAAGAGTTATTATATGTTTATAACTAAAATGAAGAATGATTTATATAATACAGGGTATGATAAATATATGATAGATGAATTACTTTCTAATATAGAATATTCTAGTGATGCTTTAAATAAAGATTTTCTAAAAGCTGATAAAAAATTTAAAGGAGATAAAAATAAAATAATTTCATCTTTACTTAGAAAAGGTTATAGTTATGATGAAATAAATAGTAATTTTAAGTAGCACTTTTAATAGTGTTACTTTTTTGTTATAATATGCATCACTAAGGAGGAAGTTATGCGTATTAATAATAATGACTTACATAGTAGAGTTAAAAGATTAGAAGAGTTAATGAGTAATACTACTAATGAAGTTAAAAAGTTAGAACTTTCTCGTGATATAAGACTTTTAAAATTAATGCTTAATTATACAGAAGGAACTAATTATGAAATTAATAATATTAATTTGTTGTTTCCTAGACTTATGAATGAATCAAATAGAATACTTATTAATTTCTTTAGTAAGAATTCAGTAGAAATATATAAATCATTATATGGATATTCTAGTGGTGTTAAACTTCCTTGGAGAATTACTTTAGATAGATGTATTACTGATATTGAATATGATAAACTACTAATGGACTTTTTTAAAAAATATGATTCAAGATTATTAGATATATATGAGTCATTAAAAAGTAGTAAAAGAATTGAAACTAATCCTAAAAAATATAATCTTTCTTCTGGTTCTCTTGGACTTAATGTTCATTTAATAACTAGTGATGAATCTTTTGTATTTTCAAGATTTAATAATAAAATTAGTACATCTTCAATTGTGCCTCATGAGATTGGACATTCTTTTTTATATCAAGGTTCTAATAATATTTATGATTTTATGATTAGAAATGGTTCTTTATTTTCCGAAGCATATTCTATATTTTTAGAAATGATATTCTTTGATTATTTAAAGGATACTAGGTATTCTAAAAGTGCTTTTAAAGCTGAATATTCTAAACTTGATTCTTTTTTAGCAATAACTGAGTATTTACATTCTATAATATTATTATTTGAGAATATGACTCTTAGAGATGGAAAACTATATTTGTTTAGTTCAATGGTTGCGGATACGTATGCTGCAAAGTTAGTTCTTTCTAATGTACTTGCTATGTATTTTGTTGATTTATATAGAAATGATAAAAAACAATTTGATAGAGAAATTAATAAATTTTTTGAAATGTATGGTTGCAGTAACGATGAAGAAAGACTTAAATATTTTGGATTGGATACAATGGTTGATGGAACAAATAATGTGTTTAATAGTTATATAAAATTCTATAAAAAATAAAACATCACTTGATGTTTTATTTTATGTAATTTGCATATTGTTTTAAAGTAGTTTGTCTACTTATTCTAACTCTTGGAAGCTTGTATTTATTTGCGCCTTTTTTAACTCTTCCTGAATTAATTGTGAATGCTAAACCAAAGTTGGTATCTTTTAATGCTTTTATGAAATCATCACTATAATGACCAAAAGGATAAGCAAATATTTTAGGATCATTTTTAAGTTTATCTTTTGTTACTTGTAAGTCACTTTTGATTTCTTTGTATGTTTTACACATAGCTGCGCCATCCCATTTAGTTTTAGTACAACTTCTTACATGTAATGAATCAGTATGTGACTGCATATCTAGTAAGTCTTTATTTATGTATTCTTTCCATTTTATTTTATTTGTTATAACAAATGATGTTATAGGTACTTTGTATTTAAGAGTGATAGGGTAAGCAATTTCATAGAAAGATGCAACTCCATCATCATCTGTTAATATTACACTTTTTTCTGGTAAATCAATTTTCTTATCGATATAATCATTTAATTCTTTCCAAGTAGGGAAGTAGTAGTTATTATCTACTAAATATTTAATTTGACTTTCAAAATTAGTTTTAGATATATAATTATGATTATTTGGTTTAGAAGTAATATCTTCATTTTTAGTGTCATCGTAAAACCAATGATACATTAATACTGGAATACCTTTAGTATTCTTTTTTTGTACGTTTATTGTTGTTTCAAGTATTGTTTCATTATTAGATGAATCTTTAACTTTATAAGTTACTTTATAAATACCAATTTTTTTATTATCTACTTTGCCAGTAACTTCAACTTTATCAGTTATATTGCCATCATAGTTATCAATTGCTTTAAAATCATTTATGTTTATATTATTATTTAGTATTAAATAACTATTAATATTTCTATTTAGTTTTATTACTGGTGCTTCAGTATCTTTTACTTCAACATTTCTTTCTATTATTGTTTCATTATTAGATGAATCTTTAACTTTATATGTTACTTTGTATTTACCAAGTTTAGTATTATCTATATTATTAGTTACTTCAACTTTATTAGTTAAATCTCCATCTACATTATCTATTGCTTTATATCCATCTTCTTTATATTCTTCTTTGTAATTTATTATTTTTGTTTCTTCATTATTTAAAGTTATTACTGGACCTTCTTTATCAATTATATGTACTTTAATAACTTTCTCTTTATTAATAGCTATTCTCTCATGGGATTTATATGTTACTTCGTAATCTCCAAGCTCATTTAAATTAACATTTTCATTTATTTCTAAGTTTATTTTTTTACCTCTTATTGTTCCTTTTATATTTTTAAAGTCATATTTATCATTTATATTTAGTGTTATATCTTCTTGATTTATTTTGACTACAAATAAGTAATTAAAAATGATACTTAATATTGTAATTGATAATATAATTGAAACTATAATAATTATTTTCTTTTTCATAAGTGTACTCCTACAAAACATTATACATTTTATATTTATTATTTCAATAAAAAAGCATTGATTTAACAATGCCTTTATACTATTAATTTGAACTAGTTGATGCCTTAGCTTGATTTTCTTGTTGTAAAACTAATTTCTCGAATGCTTTTTCAAGTTCTGCATCTTCAAATTTCATATTATTTTT
>OIYR01001812.1_pt1 | contig 10095 bp, 7 predicted proteins | sample 1588221 | NCBI WGS metagenome assembly OIYR01 (sample SAMN03283292) | human gut metagenome | biome: human-associated habitat; material: feces | host: Homo sapiens | place: Peru | collected 2012 | reverse complement strand
TATTTAGTTTCAGCGCCACCTACTAGTTTAGTTGACGCATTAAACACATTATATGAATCAGTTATATTATCAATAACAAATTTATTACTTGAATATATTGTCAACAAATTATACATAGAAGCAAACATTAATCTCGTATTAGTTACTTTGCTCGTATTGAAAATACTAACATCTTACTCACTTGCCTTGATACTTTGAAACATATAACTCATATTGGTAAAATTACTTGTGTTAAAATTACTTAGATCGATAGATGAAGCTTTACTATTTTGAAACATAAATGAAGCATAGACTACAGGTTTATCATTTATATATGTACAAACCGATGAAGTAACAGGTTCTATACTAGATTTATTTGTCAATTAAACTGAAAACGAGAAGTTACCTCTATTATTTTTTAGAACTAACTTCCCATACAATTTAAGATAAAGATTCATAAATCTCATATAATTCTTTTGCTTTTGATGTATCTTTTTTTATATTTGCTTCTTCACATCCATTTTCATAATAATATCTAGCTAAGTTATAGAATGGATATTTTATTCTTTCTGTTATTGGAGATTCTGTTGCTTTTAAGTAGTAGATGTATGCAGTTTTTAAATCTCCTTTATGTCTATAGTATTCTCCTACTTTATTAAGTGCCCAACATTCATTCATATCAGCACTAACCTTATAATATTTTATTGCTTCTTCAATGTTCCCTTCAGCTTCATAAGTTTTTCCTAAATTGTTAAATGCAAATACATATCCATGTTCTGCTGATATTTGAAAATTCTTTCTTGCTTCATTTAAATCTTTTTTATTTTGTTTGTTAATTCCTCTTAAATAGCATAGTCCTAAAGTATTATACCCTGCCATGCTACCTAGTTCTATTGACTTATTTAAGTACTCCCACATAATATCAAAATCCAACTTAACTCTTCCAGTTAGCATTAAATTTGCAACCATCCAGCAACCCTTAGGATGATCTTTTAAAGCGGCTTTATAATAGTAATTATAGCATTTTTTATAATCAGTTTTACCACTTATATAGCCATCAAATTCTAAAGAACCAAGTTCTGCACATGCATACATATTATCTTTTCTAGATAATTCTATTAATGAGTTTATATAACTTTCACCATAATAAAGTTTAATTTTTAAATACTCATTTAGTTCTTGTCTATTTATTTTAATGTTAATAGATTGTGTATATATTGGCTGATTATTATCCAAAATACTATAATTTAATAATTCTATAAATGCCTCATAGGTAGTTAACTTCTTTATATTATTTATTATCTCTTTTTCTATATGTTCATCGTTAGATGCAATTCTTAATAATTCTTCTACTACTTCATTAAATTTTTTATTAGTATTTATGAGTTCTAAAGAACTGTCATCTTTTATGTAAATAACATCATCCATTATTGATAAAATGCCTAAGATGATATCTAAATATACTTGTTTATCTTGCTCATACTTTCTTTTTAAATCACTAAATATCTTCTTATATTCTAAACCTATAGCTCTATAGCCTATACAATAATTATTTATGGTAGTAGCATTTACATTATTAACATTAAAAATAGTACAAAATAATTCTGTTTGCATAGCATTCTTATTATTAGATACTTTCTTTATTGTATTAATAACGTTCCCTAATGATAAATAATTATCATTATCATTCATCTTTATATAATTTCTTTTCATAAAATGATTTTAACACATATTTTATTAAATTTATAGTGCTGGCGAACCAATGAATGAATTATTATTAACCTGAAAATATATTAAACATATTACACCAGCTAATAATAAACTTGAACCTAATAGTTTTATACTGTAAAGTTGTTTTTGGTTATCATTTACTCTTTGCAAAAATATATAATTTCTAAAGAAAAAATAAATATATATTAAAGAAGTAATAATCAAAGTAAATTCAAAAATTTTATTAGATTTATCTTTGTAATAATTATTATTTGTTTTTAAATACTCTTTATCATCCGCATCTCCTTTAATGTTTAAAAAACATAACAAAGCAAAGATAAACCATAAAAAGTCCTCAAAATTTAATCTAGTTATTTCATCTTCTATACTCATAATATAGTTTATGTGTCAAGTTTTGGTAAGTTATATTGTTTTAATTTTTTTATGTGTTATGATTTAGTTGGTGATGTTATGGATAAAATACTTAGTTCACTTATAGATGAAAAAAGAAAAAGCTATAAATGTTTTAGTATGCTTAAATACTATTATGATACTAATCCTGAGTTTGCTGAATTTATTAAGAATGAAGTTGCTTCAGGAAAAATATTTGGCTATGACGAAAAATTATGGAATAAAATGGCTGCTTTAAATGTAAGAAATCCTATTAACTTTGAAGAAGCTTTCGGGGAAGGATTTAACGAAGGAAATTGTACTAAATTTTCTAAATATTTAAGTTTTTGTTTTTCATATCCACAAATATGTGGTGGTACTTTACCATTAATTAAAGGAAGTAAAAATTCGCCTGATGGAAGACATACTTGGATGTGTTATGGAGGAATGATATATGATACTTCTTTAATGCTAATAATGGATGAAGCTTATGCTAAAAAAGGGCTTAAATATGATGAAGAAAATAGATATGATCCTAACTATGATCGTTCTTACTCTGCAGCTAAAGAGTTTGCTAACGATAAAAGTATTAGACGTTAACTAATATATTTATCTGAATTATCAAAAAGTCTATCTACAAATATCTTAGCAAGTAAAGTTGAGTCTTCTTTTAGACCATTAAGTAACCACATTTTACAAGTATTATAAAGAGCCCCACTCAATATATAAAGTTTATATCTAGATTCAATATTTGTTTTAGTTTCAGGATAGAATACTATCATATAGTCATTTATTTTATTTTGTATTACATTTGATAAATTAGATTTCTCTAAAGCAAGAACAAAATCTTTATTATTTTTAAAGAATTCGAATGCATTTAATATAAGAAGATATGGATTATCTTTGTTTTCTTCACGTTTACTTTTATATTCTTCTATTAAAGTAGTCATATAATCATTTAAAATATCTTCTTTGAAGTTATAATTTCTATAGTAAGTCATTCTAGATACTCCTGCTTTTTTAGTTATTTCAGTTATAGAAATATCTTTAAATTCTTTTTCTTTCATAAGAGAAACTAATGACTTCAATATACATTCTTTTATAAATTTATTATTCAAACAAAAACACCTCTTTTGTAACATTTAGAATAAACTAGTAGTTTTTCTTCTTTTAATATGTTACAATTGTAACACATATATGATTAATATGAAAGGAATCAATTATGGGAAAAGTTAATGATTATATAAATAAATTAATTAAGTTCATTAAAAATGAAAAACCAGAAAATAAAGAAAAACCATGGTTAAAATATTATGGTGATGTACCTGAAAGTTTAAATTATTTTAATGGTACTATGTATGACTATTTAAGTGATACAGCATCTAAGAATGAAAAAAGAATTGCTTATTCTTATTATGGTAATGAAGTTACATTTAAGTCTTTTATGAAAAAGATTGATAAAGTTGCTTCTGCTTTAAAAGAATTTAATATTGTGGAGAATGAATGTGTTACGATATGTATGCCTAATACTCCTGAGAGTTTTGCATTAATTTATGCGATTAATAAGATTGGAGCTATCTGTAATATAATACATCCATTATCATCTACTCAGGATATAGAAAGAGCTTTAAAAGAAACTAATAGTTCTATTATATTTTGTTCTGATGTGGCTATGCCTAAAGCAAGACATATTAAAGTTAAACATTTTATTATGGTTCCAACTAGTGAAAGTTTAGGAAAAATATTAAAAACTTTATACAATATTAAGTCATCTTTAAATATGAAACTTGAAGAAGGTATGCTTACTTGGCATGAATTTTTGAATTATGGAACGGATACAGATACTTATGTTAAGAGAGATGCTAAGAGTCCTGCTGCTATAATATATAGTGGTGGTACTACTGGTAAACCTAAAGGAATAATTATTTCTAATGCTAACTTTAATGCTATGGCTTTGCAAACATCTAATGTATGTAAATATATTAGTCCAGGACATTCAGTATTATCTGCATTACCAATATTCCATGTATTTGGTTTAGCACTATGTACTCATACTTGTTTAGTTTCAGGTATGAAATGTATAATAGTTCCACAACTAAATACTAAAAAAATTAATAAAGAATTAAGAAAATATAAACCTAATATTTATCCTGCTGTTCCATCTTTATTAAAAATGTCTGTTAATGGAGCTGACCCTGGTATTAATGCATTTAAAGATATAAAAGTTGTAGTTGTAGGTGGTGACTATTTATCACCTCAATTAAAGAGTGAGTTTGAAGAATATTTAAAAGCTCATGGAAGTAGTGCTGTTGTTAAAGTTGGATATGGACTTTCTGAAGCATGTGGATTTTGTTGTTGCACATCTGAAGTTGATGAAAAGTATGTAAATAGTCATAGTGGTACCTTAGGTATTCCAAATCCAGATATGATTGTTAAAGTATTTGAACCAAATAGTGATGTTGAAAAATCGCTTGGAGATGTTGGTGAATTATGTGTAACAGGTCCTACACTAATGATGGGATATATAAATGAGGATGAGGAAACTAGAAAAACATTAGTAGTTCATAGTGATGGTAAAACTTGGCTACATACTGGAGATCTTGGATATATGGATAAAGATGGATTTATCTTCTATACTTCTAGACTTAAAAGAATGATAATTACTAATGGATACAATGTATATCCAGTTGAACTTGAGGAAATCATTAGTAAATGTAAATACGTAGATGCTTGTACAGTAGTAGGAATTCCTCATAAAATAAAGAGTCAAACACCTAAGGCAGTAATAGTACTTAAAAAAGGTGTAGAAAATACTATGGAAATACGTGAAGAAATAAGAAGATATTGTTATAAAAATATAGCTAAATATGCTGTACCAACTGAATATGAATTTAGAGATACGCTTCCTAAAACAGCTGTTGGTAAAGTAGCTTATAGAGACTTAGAAAAAAAGAAAGAAGATTAATTCTTCTTTTTTTGTGGAATTGTTGTGGAATATAAAAGGTATACTTTATATACTTAAAATTATATAATTAATATGGAGGTTGAAACTTATGAAGAAGTTTTTAAAAAATTATAAGTCAACATTAATACTTTTAGGATCAATTATTATTGGTACTATAGTAGGACTAATATTTGGAGAAAAAGCTACTGTATTAAGTCCTTTTGGTGATTTATTCTTAAACATGTTACTTGTTATTATAGTACCACTTATATTCTTAACAATTAGTACATCCATTGGTAAAATGAAACAACCTAAGAGAATTGGTAAGATACTTACTACTATAATACTTGTGTTTGCATTTACTTCTATAGTTAGTGTATTCGTTGGTATAGTATCAACTAAAGCATTTAGATTAGTTGATGTTAAAGATGAAACTGCTATTAAGGAAGTATTAAATGGAGCTGAAGAAGCAACTAAGGAAGATGTTAATTTCTTAGAAAGAACTGTTGAAGCAGTTAGTGTTAATGATTTTAGTAAATTACTTACTAGAGATAATATGATTGCTTTAATTATATTCTCAATACTTATGGGAATCAGTATTAATATGAGTAAAGGTAAAGGAGATAAGTTCTTAGATGTTTTAGAGAGTGCTAATGAAGTAGTGCAATCATTTATTAAATTAATTATGTACTATGCACCTATAGGTCTTGGATGTTATTTTGCTGCTTTAGTTGGTACTTTTGGTGGAGAAATAGCTATTGGATATGGTAAAACATTTATAATCTATACAGTAGTTAGTGTTGTATTCTATTTTACGGTTTATTCATTATATGCATTTGTTGCTGGTGGTAAGAAAGGATTTATTAGTTATTGGAGAAATATATTACCTGCTACATTAACTAGTCTTGCTACATGTAGTAGTGCTGCATCAATACCAGTAAATACTACTTGTGCTAAGAATATTGGTGTTCCAGATGATATAGCTGATACTACCATTCCACTTGGAACAAGTTTCCATAAAGATGGTTCTATAATAGGTAGTGTATTTAAAATTATGTTCTTAGTATATCTATTTAATTCAGATGTTAGTACTCTTAAAGTTTTAGGCGTTGCATTAATAGCTACATTACTTGTTACTGCTGTACCAATTGGTGGGGGAACAATATCAGAAATGTTAATAATTACTATGTTAGGTTTTCCAGTAACAGCACTTCCTATATTAACAATAATAGCTACTATAATAGATCCACCTGCTACTATGTTAAATGTTGTAGGCGACTCAGCATCAAGTATGATGGTTGCTAGAATAGTAGATGGTAAAAAATGGATGAAAGAAAAGAAGTTTATTTAGTTTAAACTTCTTTTTTTATGCTACAAACTCATTAGAATTCTATAATAATCACTCTTGAATTCATCTTTTTCAATACCAAGTTCTTCATAGAATTTATCTATATATTCTTTTCCATAGTTTCTTTCAATAGATATTTCACATATTACTAAGTCAAAATATATATCACCTATTCCGGCATCTTCTGTATCTAGTAGTCCACTAAAGTGTCCGTTATCAGCAAATATATTAGGTAGTGACATATCACCATGAGTGAAACCTATAATTTGTTTTGGTTTATTACCTTTTAGATACTTTAGTATATTTTCTTTTGTTATGAATCTCTGTAGTATTTCAGGTTTAATATCTTCATTTTTAATAGTATTAAATCTTTCTTCTATTCTTTTTATTTTAGTATCTATTGTTTCATCTATTATACAATCGCTATAATCTATATTATAAAGAGCATTAAAGGCTTCAATAATAATTTTAATCCCTTCAAGTGGGTGATCTTCGTAGTATTTATCGCAAAGCATATTACCTTTTAAAGATTTAGTTAGCATATAACTTTTACCATTATATTTTTCATAAAAAACTTTTTCAGGTACAGTTATTTTATCTTTTAAATAATCTAAACTAATAGATTCTTTAGATAAATGATCTGCTACTTTAAGAAAGAATATTTTGCTTTTCTTTCTTATTTTATATACCTTTTTACCTGAACAACCTATAGTTACTTCTTCTATTTTATTAGCATCTTTTAAAAATTCATTTAGTCTATTACTTCCTTTGATGTTAATAACTTCTTTAGGTTTCTCTTGTTCATTAATGTTAATAACTTGTTTATCTTTTATAGAGTCATAGTTTCCATCATAACTAACTAGTTTTTTATTTTCTATTATAACTATTCTAGTGGCTATTTTATTAATAAAGTATCTATCGTGTGATATGAAAAGTAATGTTCCATCAAAGTCTAGTAGAGCTTCTTCTAATATTTCTTTTGTATCTATATCTATATGGTTTGTTGGTTCATCAAGAATTAAGAAATTAGATTTAGAAAGTATTAGTTCTAATAATTTAATTCTTACTTTTTCTCCTCCACTTATTGTTTTAAGTTTTTTAGATATTTCTTCTTCCCCAAAATAGAATTGATGAAGTTTACTTCTAAGTTCGCTTTCACTTCCTACAAAGAATGAACGTACGTGTTCATAAATTGTCAAGTCTTCATTGTCAAATCTTATCTCTTGAGGTATGTATCCTATTTTAATATTTGTACCTAATTTTATATTATCATGTGTATTATTCATGATATTTTTTATTAATGTTGTTTTACCTGTTCCATTCTTACCCATTAAGCAAACTCTATCTTGATAGTATATTTTCATGCTTGCTTTTTCAAGTAAGGTGCGAGATCCAATATTTAAATTTAAATTATCTATAGTAAGAACATGATTACCACTTCTATTCTCAGTAGTAAGATTTACTCTTAATTCAGTCTTCTCTTTTGGTTTTTCTATCATGTCCATTCTTTCAAGTCTTTTTTCCATAGCTGCTGCTCTTCTAAAAAACATTGGATTATCACTCTTAGTGCCCCATTCTTTTAGTCTTTTAACTGCTTCTTTTATTGCTTCTATTTCTTTTTGTTGATTTTTATAAGCAGCGAACTCGCTTAAAAATCTTCTTTCTGATTCTTTTAAGTAATATGTATAGTTTCCATGATATACGTCTTCTTTACCATTTTTAATTTCTATTATTTTGTTTACCACTCTATCTAAAAAGTATCTATCGTGACTTACTATTAAAGCAGAACCTTTGTAGTTGCTTAGGTATTCTTCAAACCATTCTAAAGTATCTATATCTAAATGATTAGTTGGTTCATCTAATAAAAGTACATCAGGTTCAGATAGGACTAAAGAAGCTAGATTTACGATTGTTTTCTCACCACCTGATAAATTATTGTATTCTGTATTTAATAACTCATCTGATAGCTTAAAACCACCTTTAATCTTATTTATTTTTTCTTTTATTTGGTATCCACCTTTAATTCTAAATTCTTCTTGTATTCTATCCAATGTTTTGATAGACTTTTCACTTGAGTCCATGGTAGCTACATAAGAATTAATAGATTCTTCCAAGTCTAATAATTCTTTAATTCCACGTAGATATACATCTTTAGCTTTAACATTATCTTTTTCTTTAGGTGGTATTTGTGTTAAATAACCTATTTTAGCGCCTTTTCTTATATTAATAGTTCCATTATCTATAGTTTCTAAACCCATAATAAGCCTAAGTGTAGTAGTTTTACCACACCCATTGCTTCCAATAAGAGCTATTCTCTCACCACTTTTTACTTCCATTGAAAAGTCTTTTAATACTGGATTAAATCCATAATTCTTATTTATTTTATTTATACTTATTTCTATCATAATTAATTTTACTCCTTTTTTATTGCATGTTAAAAAAATCACACTTCTTGTTACTCAAAGGAATAACTAAAGTGTGATATCACTACTATACATAATTTTAGTACCAATGTATTTCATAATATCACCTTTCGAGCATATTATATCATACTTGTATTTATATTTCTATATGTTCTTGTTTACTAAAAAATTAAAATATGATATATTGTTATTAGTGAAACGTTTAGCCACCTGAGCTGGACGTCACCAAAAATTGGGAAACCTAACCTTGGTTAGGCTTTTTTAATTGTAATTATTAAGATAATTAGAATTAAAAGTATAATTATAAATAAAAGTATGCTTATAAGTGTATCTTTCTTCATATATACCATCTCCTTATAAAATTTAAAAATATATATAATGAGATGACGCCCAGCTAAACATTTTGAAAAGTAAAGTATCACATATAAATATTAATGTCAAAAAGACATAATTTAATTTTGTATTAGAAATATAGATTTAAAATATAAATTTTCTTTTATGAAAAACTAATAAATATACTATAAAACTTACTAAAAAATGAGTTTTATATAAATTTAAAAAACAAGTAAATTTTTGTTTACTTGTTTTCATTTAAATATTTACTAACTACATCGATGATTCTTTTATATTCTGTTTCTAATTCATCAAAGTGTTTTTTTATATATTCTTTATCTCCATCTTTACTTTTAAGTTCATGATCAAGTGATAACTTTGCTAGTTCTGTAAATCCAAAGTATTTTGAATCACTTTTTAGTGAATGTACGTCTACTGAATATTCTTTCATATTTTCTTTATTAGAAACTATTCTATTCCATTTTTCATCTATTTCTTTGAACCAATCGTTTAACATTTCTTTATACATTTCCATGCTTCCAAAATTTTCTAGTCCAATTTTATAATCAATATTAGCATCTTCTAGAATCTTTTCACCATCGTTAGTTTGTTCTTCTGTTACTTCTTCTTCAAGTTCAACATGCTCTAAGTTTTTCTCAACTTCTTCTACTTCTTTTATAAATGGACCATAAAATTCTTCTATCATTTTTTTCCATTCTTCTTTTCCTTCAGCAATTTCATCAAATTCGTTTTCTATTTTAATTGTAAATTCCTCATTTACAACATCTGAAAAGTTTTCTATAAGAAGTTTGTTTACTGCTTTTCCTAATGTTATTCCACCCCAATTTACTATTATTTTTCCTATGTCTGCATTTTTTCCCATTGCCGAATCTACGCATATTACACATGGATTTAAGTACTTTATTTTTATATTATCATTTACTTCTTTTAAAATAGTATCTTTATCT
>OIYR01001804.1_pt1 | contig 10115 bp, 13 predicted proteins | sample 1588221 | NCBI WGS metagenome assembly OIYR01 (sample SAMN03283292) | human gut metagenome | biome: human-associated habitat; material: feces | host: Homo sapiens | place: Peru | collected 2012 | reverse complement strand
GAAGAGGAAGTCAGAGGTAAAATATCCAAATTAAGAGATGCCATTGTTGTTTTTGTTGACCTTATCAAGGCTGAACTCGGCAAAAATGAGCAGCGAAGCAAGCTCTTGGTTGATGCTGTCAAGCAGATGAGACAAGAGAATGATGTTTCCTCGAAGGCATTGCAAGACAAACTTGAAGTGATGAACAATTCACCTCAGAAGAAACTTGTCACCCATCGCTTCGAGCCTACATCAAAGTATGTTCTTCTTTTCATTGGCGGCTTGGCTCTATCTCTCGTTCTCTCCATTTGGGGCAACCTCACCCAATGGCGAGAGCACCAAGATTGGGAGGAGGCAGACTTGAAGTATAGAGCTTTGAAGATGGTTCTGTCTGCTGATGACCCAAACATCTTATATATAGAGAAGCACTTCTCTGTAAACAGAGACAAAAATGTCATAGACTATGTCAAAAATCGTGTTGCAGCTTACGAAGATTCTGTTCTCAAATACAATGAAATGGTACGGATGGCTGCATACAAAGACAGTGTAGCTAATGAACTTCGCAGAGAGTCTAATAGCATAAAACGTACTATTAAAAATTACCAATAATTTTTATCCAATACCCCAATGAGATGGAATTTACATTCAAATCCATTTCATTGGGACATATAATTAAAACTGTTTATTTGTTTCTAATAACATATTCAAATTCATCAAAATTCTCATATCCTAATTCTATTAAGACTTGGCGACTGTGTTTCCTGTCATCTTCGGTGTTGAACTTGGGGATTATGGGGAGACGAAGGATGATCTTGTCTTTATGTTTGGCATGAGTTTTGAGCCAGACAAGGTTGTCGATAACTTGCCGGTTGGGCTTACCTGTGTAGGCTTGATAGATGGCAGGATTCATGTCCTTGATGTCGATGATAAAGGAGTCAATGTATGGGGTGACTTTCTCCAAGTGATGGCGAGGTACGTTTAGACTCGTCTCCATCGTAAAGTGCCATCCCTCTGGGCATAGTTCACAAAACTCCTTTATGAATGAACTCCACAGAAGCGGTTCACCTCCACCAAAACAGATGCCGCCTCCTGTAGCTAAGAAGTAGAGGTTGTCCATCTCCACGTTCGCCATCAGCAGTTCTGTATCCACCTCCTGCCATACGCCGTCAGCATCAAGGCATTGGGGATTGAGACAGTATTTGCAACGAAGCGGACAACCGTGGAATGCCACAAGCGTGGTGACGCCCTCGCCATCTATCGTGAGGCGGTGGCGGTCGATGCAAATGAGTGGGGCGGTCTTCATATTATTCTACTTTAAATGTGAAAGGAACGGTGGCATGTGATTTCACCACCTTGCCGTTTTTCTTGGCAGGAGTCCATTTCGGCATGCTTTTCAGTACTCGGATGGCTTCTTCGTCGAGGATAGGGACAAGACTTTTCTCCACCTTGATGTTGCTCAAACTTCCGTCCTTGTTGACGGTGAAACCAAGGATGACTCTGCCTATTGGCGCGCCTTCCCGACATTCTTTTGGATATTGAAGGTTAGTCTTGATGTATTGCGTCAATGCAGTCGAACCGCCTGGGAATGAAGCCTCTTCGAAAGTATCTTCTCTTTTGATGACGGGAGCTGTTCCTCTAACTCTGACTTCGGGAACGATTCCTGCCACGACTTCCCCTAAGGCACTTTCGTTGAATATTAGAGTGATGACATTGAGCTTGTCTCGGCTCATTTCTGATAGTTTGATGCTTCGGTCTATGAAGCCGATGTATTGCACGGTTATCGTGTCGCCTTGCTCCACTTCGAGAGTGAAGTTTCCATTGACATCAGTTATTGCATACTTTCCCGAATGTTTAGCGATGACGGAGGCTCCAATAAGCGGCTCATTGTCCTCGTCGCTAATGAGATGCCCTTGGACGAAGAGCACTCCTTTCTTGCTGAGAGAATCTTTCGCTTGGAGTAGGGCGGTGTCGTTGGTGGTGTATTCTTGGAACAGGATAGGGATAACCTTTTCAGACTTAGGCGGTGTCGATTTGTAATATCCCTTCTGCGTGGCGCACGATGTGGCGGATGCGGTGAGGGCGGTGATGCCCAAAGCCACTCCTGCGACCTTGATGGCTTTCCCTGCCATCTGTCGGAGGTGCAATTCGTGTTCTAAGTCCCTCACGTCTTGCTCGCATTTCGGGCAAGTGCCCTTGCATTCACCCTCGAAGTGACATTCGTCGGGTGAATAACTGATTCCGTTGGCATCCGCTATTTGCTTGCGGATGGCCTTGAGCGTGTTACAAATGTTGCGTCCTCTTGTTGCCATGATTATTCCTTTTTTATAGTTACTGCACGTGGATGTAGACAGGAAGCGTGTATCTTGATTTCACAGCCTTGCCGTTTTGCTTGGCAGGAATCCAACTCGGCATACTTTTCACCACCCGGACTGCTTCTTTGTCAAGGTCAGAATAGACGCTTTTCTTCACTTTGATGTCACTTAGATTTCCATCCTCATTGACCGTGAAAGTAACGACAATTTTTCCTTGTATGCTGCAATCGCCCTGTATGTTTGGATAGCGAAAATTGTCTGCAATATATTTCATACACGCCGCTATGCCACCAGGGAATGACGCTTCCTCATCAGCATTATCAAATATTTTGCTGCTTTCAATGGAATCTATACCAATGGCAGACCTGGTGACAGCATTCCTGGCTTGATTTTTTGAGGAATTGCCTTTGATATTCTTTTTTATCTCTTTTGTTTCTAAGGATGGATTGTATGAAGCCTCCCCGTCCTTTCTGTTTTCTTCTTCCAGAAGTTTCTCCTTGTTGCCAAGAGAAATGGCTCCTTCTAATTGTCTGTTTCTTGGGTTCGGTTCTTCTTTTTTAACAATGATTGTTTCACCTGTAACCATGTCTGAAGCATTTCGCTGTGGTTTTCCATCAGAACAAGCCGTTAATGCAACAAGTCCTGCTGCAATGCCAACGACCTTGATGGCCTTTCCTGCAATCTGCCTACGTCGCAATTCATACTCCAAATCTCTCACATCTTGCTCGCATTTGGGGCAAGTTCCCTTGCACTCACCAGTGAAGTGACATTCTTCTGGTGAATAGGCAATCCCATTAGCATCTGCTATTTGTTTGCGAATGGCTTTGAGAGTGTTGCAAATGTCTCTTCCTCTTGCCATAGTTTATTTTCTTTTATGATTATGTCTCTTTTTGATAACAACAATTTCCCCTGTGAGTCCTCCACTTTCTGTCAAAGTAATGACATTGAGTTTTTCAAAATTCATCTCAGAGAGTTTGATGATTCTGTCTTGCATACCAATGAACTTTATGGTGATTGTATCTTTTGGCTCCACTTCAATTGTGAAGTTTCCATCAATGTCTGCTGCCGTTTTCTGCTACAAAAATAACATTTTGTAGTGATAATCGGTTATAATCCCTTGAAAATCTACGATATTCTATCGTAATTTAGACAAAATGAAAATAGAATCTGTAAATGTGGAACTTAAATAAATGGTTTTCTAACACAGCAAGATATATGTTTGCAATGAATATTTGTTCTTTTGCCATACTCTTGAAATGACAAAACCGGAAAATTGCACAGAGTTGTGGAAAATAACAATGCTGTTATGCAGATTATATCCAACCTACACAACAAATAGCATAAAACTTCCGAAATCTGTACCACCATAAGGATATAAAACCATTATATCTTTTTTATGCTGGCATACTGAGGCCATAGATATAATTACGTCTTGATTTTCCCCATACCTATTCTTTATGGGAAGCAAAGCCCTTTCCAAGAGGTTCACAATCTCGCTTTTTGCAAAGGTACTACCATGTTGTATTAGGAAGTTTTGGGAATCATATATTCCTGAAAACAAGAATCTAATTGCAGTCTTTAAATCTTCAAAATTTTCTATTTCTATAACGCCCAAGAACACGATGGTATTGTTGCTTATGGGAACACTCCAAGTTTGGATTTCTTCACTGAAATAAAATCCAGTCAAATCAAAATGGAAAGTTTTTCTTACCAACAAACTGTCTTTAAGTTCATTGGAATGCGTAACCAATATGTAATGAGCATTAGGATTTGCCTTATATAATTTCTCTGCAAAGGAGGTGTAATCATCATCTTTTGCATCTCCTATATAGTCATAGTCTATCAAGCGAACGTCAATTTGTGGGTTCATGCCAAACAATGCCTTTATTTGGGAGGGCATACTGACCGTAGCGTCCTCTCCTATGGATTTAAATTTCGTAGAAAGCAAAATATCGTTGTTCATGATTTCTTACTTGGTTTATTCTTCGTTTTGAACAATTATTTTGAAATGAATAGGAACTGGTGGATTTTGGTTATTGAAATAGTTTTCAAATAACTTTTGCTCATCATCGTCATTGACAACTCCGCCAACGATTAGTTCCGTGGGATTTATCCAACTGCGTCCTATGTATATGAGAGCATTGGGATACTCTTCACTGAGGCGCAACATTGCCTCTTTCCTCCAATCATCAATTTCCAAGATGTCTTGTCCCTCTTTACTTCGTCTCCAATTAAAGTCGTCCTTAATTTCGTTTATCTCAGATTTCAGTTCGTCATAAAGCGTGGAACCCAAATTGTCTTTGTTATCTTTCAAAAAACTCTTCAACCTCTTGATGTCATCCTTGTCGGTCACTTTCGAGATGCGCCACAGTTCTTTCCACAAGTTCACATTCTTGTCTTGGATGTCAGCCAGGAGAGCTTCACTGATGGAATCTTTCAGCGATTCTTTGACAAAAAGACATAACACGTTTTCCCTCTCGATTTTGAATCTATTGAGTTGTTGTTCGTTTTGTTTTTCCATAAATCTTGTTTTTTAAGACCCTTCGAATTTGCAAATCCAAAGAAAAGTGAATGTCGTGATTACATTGTCGATGGTAAGCGAGACCTTACGAAAGTCATTTCCTCAAAATCAGATAATTGACAACGGGAATCAGCAAGATACAGGGCAGCATTAAAATAGGAAATAAATACATAAGTAGCAGTACTACTCCCCAAATACAGCCTTCGACTACTATTACAATCATCATCGTTACGACAACACAAAATGCCACTGCCATGTTTATCGACAGGGGTATCCAATGAAGCGTCGAGCAACACTTCCAACCAATGGTGGCAGACAAAAGAGCACAAAAGACACCCATTCCTCCCATAAATAGCAATTCCAACGGTCCTTTTACTCCCAATATCATTACGACTACCACGGGAAACAACAGTCCTATAATCCCCCAAATGGGCAGGAACTTCCTCAAAAAGAGATTTTGATGTAATTTCATGATGATTCTTCTTTAGTTTAATCCGCTGTAAGTGAATTATCACTTATATGCATTAGGTACATTTTCCAACTGTGCTTTATACGACCAATCCAAAGGCTTATTTTGAGCAAGGAACCAATTACACCCAGCCTCAATCCACCTTTTGCGATAGTCAAGAATAGAGGTCAATGTATAGTCTTCGTTGCCAAATTCCACTCCGCAACACGGACATATCTCATAAGATGGAGACTTTTCATCTTCTCCCCAAATCTTGAATTTGAGTCTATAACCACAAATGCGACATATATATCTTTCATCCATTGTATTAATGCTTTTGACCTCAGCGGATTCTATCCGCAGAAATTTATTATCATTTTATCTTTAACCCTATTCCTTTAATCGTTTGCTCTTGCCATTGTAAAATTTGGCTAATACCTTTATCATACTCGCCTTTTTCAATATAATCTTTCAGCAATCGAGCATTCTCAATTTGATGCGAGAAAAGATTGCTGTCACTCCTTTTACCCAATGAGATTATTTTATCCAAGAAGTGTGCCGATTTGCGATAATCTTCCAACAAATAATAGGTTAAAGCAAAACATTCATCACAATTACTTCTTGCACCATAGTACGGATGCTTCTTTAGGAAAAACAAGAAATCATCAAATGAAATCAATTTGTCAAACACATCAAATTCATTCAGCCTACCTTGAAGTTCTGACATTCTACTGATGTCCCTATAAGAACCAACTCTGTTACCTAAGCTAAAGCTATAGGTACTAAATGGTACATAAAGGCATTGGGCAAAATAGTTGACGAAGAACGAATTTGGGTCTATGGAATTATCCAAATAGAATCCGACCAACACCATTGCCCCAGTTTTATGAGCCAAGGTGTAATATGCTAACCGCCCCTTTTTCTTGAACCTATCGGGGAGTATCAGTTTTCTCATTATCTTATTCAATTCTGTTGATTTCATACTATTCACTCTTCATTTGTTCTTCACTATATTAGTTGAAGATATATTTTTGCAAATATATCCTACGACATATTCTATCGGGGTAAAAAGCTCCATATCATTGTTCTCAACTAATTCTTCTATTGAGGATTTTACAAGTCCCCAAAGTTTGGATGTTTCATATTCTTCATAAGGGTGTTTCATATCTTGTATTTTAAAGCTGCGGATTTGCTATCCGCAGGAAGTGAATTTATAATTTTTGTTCCATTAGGATTTTATCAATCATAGAGGTTTTCTTGAAAAAGGGATACGTATGATAAAAACTCTTCGGCTCAATGGAATCAGAATCTTGCCCCATCATCCATGCCGAAACAATCAAAACCATCATTTCGTAGTTTGCCATTTTCCTCTGTTTGGGTGGCAATCGTTTCAATGCTTTCCGCAGTCCTTCTATCTTTTGGGGATATTTCTGTAGCATTCGGCACAATCCTTCAGAAAGAGTCTCGTCATACGACTCATCGGTATGAGACAAGCAATGCCTTATCACCAAATTGTAGTCCTGCTCTTCGGAATGTTCTTGGTCAAAGAAATCCCCATCAATGATTCGGCTAACAAATAGGCTGTCTGCATTCGTCTCTTTTTTGCCTTTCAACTCTATTCTTCTTATGCTTTTGTCATAGAAAAGAACTCCATCTGGAGAATCGTTTATCGCATAAATATAACTTCTTTCCTTTTCTCTTTTAAACAAGTATTTGATGTCATAAAAGATTTCTCCAGCCAAAGTTAGCGTATCAGCCTCTAATGATGCAAAATAAGATTCTTCAATTTTGGTTTTGCCAAGCCTTTTGTTCCATCTGGAAATTTTCAATGTGCCAATGTTGGCATCATCAAATGTAAGTCTTATAGACATTCTTGTGTCGGAAAGTTTCACCTCTCCGACATAACTATTTATATCTTTTTCCAAAGTGGCAGCTTGACTTCCCATGCTATATAAAAGCAACATAATAATGTTTATCGCCAAGGCGACAGGAATCCATTTGTTTGTTCTCATACCATAGTCATTTTGCAACTATAATCATTTTAATCATTACGTTCTTTCTCGTCTGTAATAAGTTCTTTCATATCCACAGACAACAACTGCGCGATTTCGAGAAGTGTGGTAAGGTTGGGTTGAGAGCGGTTGCATACGTAAGCATTGACTGTACTGAAACGTCTTCCCAACTTCTTTGCAAGCCATGTTTGGCTTATCCCTTTGTCCTCTAAGACTGCTCTTATGCGATTTAACTTTATGTTTTTATCGTTTTTACGCTACAAAAATAATATTTTATCGTGATAATCCATCCAAATCCCTTGAATATCTGCTGTATTCCGTCGTAATTTAGACAAAATAGAAATATAATCTGTAAAAATGGGGCTAAGCAATTGGTTTCCCAACACGGCAAGATACATGTATGCGTTCATGAATATGTTCTTTTTGCCATACTCTTAAAATGACGTTACATGAAAATTACTGTTGGTAACTACTCTTTTACCTTTGCAAAGACTAATCTTAATATTTTGTAAAATCACAGCATAAAATGTTGTTTTTCAGAAATTAGATTTAACTTTGCACTCGAAATCAAAGCGTTCTTTGTATATTGCAAAGTTGTGAAAGAAAAAGAATATAGCTCGTTTCTAAATCGTTAGCAGTTACATTCTTCAAAATATTTAACTCGCTGATATTCAATCAATAAAAGATTTCGTTGTGACTCCTCATGTGGAATGAGATACTCTTATCTATGCCTGCCGTCTTTATCCACTCTTTGAGTGGAATATTTGTCATACTTCGTGTTAGACCTTTAAAAACCTTGCCGTCAGAACGTTTCCCACAAAGTTCAAGTGCCTCGTTGCTGATTGGCAAATTGTTGGAGTCTGAATCGGTCTTTTCAATGGTCTTTCGGATGCACATACCACCATCTGGTGCCATCTGAAGATGCTTCCATTCCAATTGAATGATATCGCTGATTCGTAGTCCTGTGAGGCAAGAAAATAAAGAAGCTCTTTTCAAAACTTCTATCTTGCAAGGTGTAGATGCTAATTTCTTCAGTTCGTTAGAAGTAAGGAACTCTCGCTTAACTTGTTTGGTCTCAATCTTATCGAGATAATCGTTGATGTTTTCTCGAAGAAACTTTTCACGATAGGCTGTTTTTAGCAGACCTCTGAAAGTAGAATAGTACCCAGCTGCTGAGTTTTGGCTTATCTTGCGATGGGTCAAACGCAGGTTGCTAGCGTTAAGTAGATACTCTCTGAATTTCTTACATAAGTCGACCGTTACATCTCCAAAAGAGCATTGTCCTTTAACAAATGCCTCAAAGTGCTTATAGACAATATCCCATTTTTCGTCCTTGTTCTTGCATTTCTTCTTGAAGTACGACAAGAAATCACCCTTCATCTTCTCATGATCCAAGAAACCGAACTGTTCATTAATAAGAGAGGTGACACGAAGACATCGGATTGCTTCTGCCTTGTCTAACATCTGCTGGTTGAAGTCACGCTCGAAATCGTTGCGTGGCTTGGCGAAGATGTAAATGCCCAGATATTCACGTCGTGTCATCTGCATTGTCTCAGGATTCCGGATAGCTGGGTAGAAGTCAAGATACAAGGACATGCGTCCGTTAGTGATAGGTCGCTTCAAAAGCGAAACTGTGGTACAAGTGTGATAATTGCTCATTTGCGTATAATTTAATTGTTATTACTAAAAACCGACTGCAAAAGTAGGTGGTTATTACGTGGTTATTTTGGTTATTTTATGAATAACTTGTTGATTTACAGAAATAACCATAACCAATGCTATTTTCCTTTGATGGATTCAATGTGTTGTTTGGAATAAAAAGTAGCATTGCCTTCTCGCTTCTTTGGAACTTTGAAATTGGATACTAAAGTATAGACTGCGGTCTTGGACATTCCATATTTGTCCATGATTTCTTTTGTAGAATACCAATCCTTGATGTTGGCATCAGGATTTCGTTTTCTAAAATATGCATCTATGTGCTTTTGGCTCCAATAAGTTTTCCCATTTCTTAATTCCTTGGGAATGGGAGTCTTTTTAGCTATTTGATATACCATCGACTCACATATCTTATATTTCTCCATGATTTCTTTGGTTGTATAGAACAGGACGATAGGAGAAGCCTTCTTTCTTGCTTGCTTTTGATAGGCAGTTCCCTTGTCAAACATCGCTTCAATGTCGCTTCTTTTAACGATGGTGAGTTTTTCGCTGAATCTAGTTGCTCTTAGAATACCTTTATATATAAGGTTATAGGCAGATCTTCGAGACAACCCCAAGACGATGGCTGTCTCATTTACGGATAGATACTCTTTGTCCTTTAGGTTAGATACAGGCTTTTCTTCTGTTTGTTTCTCTGATTGCTGTACATTTTTCATACGAAGGCGCATCTTATATGCCTTATTGGCACAATCCTTTGAGCAGAATCTTGTCGTGATTTTTTGTGATAGAAATTCTTTACCACAGAGTTCACAAACTCTCTTGACTGTAATCTTTGTTGCTGTCATATCTCACTTCCTTTAATAGTTTTACGACTCCATGAAGCTTGCCTTTTTTGTGTTAACATGTGCAAGAATGTGTACCTATGTGCAAATCCTCCACAACTTAGCTCCAATTTCTTTACATTTCTTCCGAGCCAAATAGTTTGTGGTACGATGGCGGTACGAAAAACTACGAAAAAACGGTCATCTTCGATAAACAACGAGAATGACCGGTAAAAAGAAAGGCACTCATTTTGAACGCCTTAACTATAGAACATGAGATTTTGTGCTTGTTTGTAACTGGGTTTTATTTTCCGATGCAACATGTGGATGTTGCTGATAGTTAAGCTTTTATCTTTTAAACGGTAC
>OIYR01001803.1_pt1 | contig 10117 bp, 12 predicted proteins | sample 1588221 | NCBI WGS metagenome assembly OIYR01 (sample SAMN03283292) | human gut metagenome | biome: human-associated habitat; material: feces | host: Homo sapiens | place: Peru | collected 2012 | reverse complement strand
GTTGATAATTGGAATTCCATATTCCCCTTCAATTTCTTTCGCTACTTTTACTAAGTTTTTCGCTTTAGTTGTAATCTTGTTATATACTTTCTCGCATGATTTATCGATATCACTGTCTGCACAATCTAACAAGTTGATACCCATTGTAATTGTACGAATATCCAGATTTTCTTCTTCAATCATGCGGATAGTTTCTAAAATATTATCTGATGTTATTGTCCACATATCTTCCCCTTAAATTGTATGCATCGCATTAAAAATATCTTCATGCATTACATGAATTTCTAGACCCTTTTTCTTACCATTTTCTTCAATCGTACCAACAAATTTGGTAAAATCGACATTTAAAGAATCAATATTAACGACCATAATCATCGCAAAATAATCCTTTAAGACACTTTGTGACACATCTAAAATGTTTGCATTAGCCTTAGCACATTCATCACTAACATAAGCCAAAATGCCCACACAATCCTTTCCTATTACTGATATTACAGCATTCATAATTCATTCCTCCTTGTATAATAATTTTAGTATATAATAAAAAGCTATTATTTTAAATAGCTTTTCTTATTTTTTTAAATTTTGCTCGTGATATAGCATAATCATCTTGAAAAATCGTATTAATATGATACTTCTTAAAATTAATATTTTCATATTTTAAAATACTACTTCCCTCAAGCTTAATAGCTGATTCTAATTTAGTCCATTTTCGAGTTGCCGTTTTATCATTTATTTTTTCATTTTTAAATAATCTTTTCTTTACCTCATCTGATAATTTTCTTTTATATTCAATATCAATTCCTACCTCATCATAGGATGTTGCAAGTACAACAACATTTTTTGAATGAGAAATATTAAATTTAAAATCAAGAGCTAAATCAAATGGCTTTCCTTCCTTAAAATCGGGGAAATAATAAACGCCATAATAGTCATAAATAGCATTTAATAACAAAAAATACCCAGCAAGTGATATATTTTTATATGCTAAATTGGAAATATTATGATATTTTTTTTGTAAATTTGAAGGAAAATATTCTATTAAAAAGGAAAAATCTAAGTCACTTACATTAAGCTTATAAATATTATCAAATTCATTATCCGTTATATGAAGCTTCTTTAAATTTCTATCGCTCATAATCTTATCAAGCTTTAGACCAATATTAGAATATTTAATAGATAAAACTATGATTAAAAAAGATTCTATTATTATTGATGTTGGCATTAATAGAATAGATGGAAAACTATATGGAGATGTAAATCCAAACGTAGAAGAAATATGTGCGTATCTTACACCAGTTCCAGGAGGAGTTGGTCCTATGACAGTAGCAATGTTACTTAAAAATACCTTTGAGGCATATAAAAATCAAAATGGAATAGTTGATATGTTTGATTTAAACCTATAAAAAAAGACTTAAGATTTCTCTTAAGTCTTTTAGTTTACTATCTATTATAGAATTCAACGATTAATGCATCATTAACTTCAGAATTTAATTCTTCACGTTCTGGATATCTTACATAAGTACCACATTTCTTAGTTTTATCAACTGATACATAAGCAGGAATATTAATATCCATATTAACACATTCATTAATTACTGGATGATCAAGTGAATTTTCTTTAACAGAAATAACACTACCAACTTTAACTCTGAATGATGGAATATCAACTTTCTTACCATCAACTAAGATATGTCCGTGATTAACGATTTGTCTTGCAGCTCTTCTAGTTTTAGCAAATCCCATTCTATATACTAAGTTATCTAATCTACTTTCTAAAAGTATTAATAAGTTAGTACCATGAATTCCTTGCATCTTACCAGCAGCATCAAATGTTTTTCTGAATTGTTTTTCAGATAGTCCATACATAAATCTAACTTTTTGTTTTTCTTGTAATTGAACACCATATTCACTAAGTTTCTTTCTACTAGTTCCATGAATTCCAGGAGCAGTAGGTTTCTTTCTTAATTCTTTACCAGTTTCAAGTGTTGAAAAACCATATCTTCTAGATTTTTTAAATGCAGGTCCGATATATCTTGACATAGTATTTTGTTCCTCCTTCTACAAATATTTGTACTAAAGGCCACCATATAAATCATAGGGAGTTTCTTAATTACTTTCGCCTTGGCAGAAGTTACTTATATTTTTTCAAAGAAACACATTACAATTTATTTAGGCACTGCCAAATAAATACTTAGTAAATTATATAATATTTTTTTCTAAAAATCAACAAATTATTAGTATATTTCCCATAAATATGCTATAATTTTAGTACGGAGAGTGATAAAATGGCAAAAAATAATATGGGAATTAAGTATAAAAGACCAAAAAGAGAAAGAAATAAAGTAGATTATACTATGACAGAAAATGATGGTTTTAAGAAATTCTTTATCACATTGGCATCTGTTTTAGTATTTATAGGAGCTCTATATTTAGGCGTTTTAGGTTTAGAAAAATTAGGTGTATTTGAAGAAGGATACACAAAACCAAGCAAAGGTGCTACTGAAATAAGTGATGAATACATTATGATCGGGACAGTATTCAATAGACCCGAAAAAGAATATTTAGTTCTATTTGATGACTATTCTAAAAATTTAAATCCTTATATCAATACTTTAGCTGAAAATAATAAATTACGAGTATACAAAGTTGATATGAGTAAATCAGAAAATATTAAATATAGTAGTGAAGATGAAAATAAGAATCCAAAGAATGATAATGATTTAAATATTAATGGTTTAACATTAATTAAAATATCTAATGGAAAGGTTTCTGAATACATAACTGGTGAAGACAAAATAGAAGAATACTTAAAATAATGAAAGAAGAACTAGCAAAAGTTTGTAAAATTATAGAAAATGAAAATCTAAGAAATTGTAATACCTATAAATTAGAATGCATATGTTCATATGTTGTTTTTCCAAGTACAGTAGAAGAATTAAGGAAAATCATAAATATATTAAAAGAATATAAAAGTAAATGGTTTGTATTAGGTAATGGCTCAAATGTTATATTACCAAGTCATTATAACGGAGTAGTTATAAAACTAAGTAATTTTAATGATTGTGAGATACACGAAAATAATGTATATGTAGAGAGTGGGTATATGCTAAACAAACTTGCTCAAGAACTTTCAAATAAAGGGTATACAGGTATAGAGTGGGCAACAGGTATTCCAGGAACTATAGGTGGATCAATTTGCGGTAATGCTGGAGCATACAAATCATCAATGAGTGATATTATAACAGATGTAACACTTCTTGATAATGATAACGTTATTACACTTAATAATCAAGATTTAAAATTTGGTTATAGAACATCTATTCTTAAAAATAAAAAAGATTTAATAGTTCTTTCATGCAATATAAATCTAAAAAAAGGAAATAAAGATGAAATTAAAAAAACTATAGAAGAAAGAACCTTAAAAAGAATTGAAACTCAACCGCTTGAATATCCATCTTGTGGAAGTGTATTTAGAAATCCAGAAGGTATGTCATCAGGAAAATTAATAGATGATCTAGGACTAAAAGGATACATGATAGGTGGAGCAAAAATAAGTGAAAAACACGCAAACTTCATAATCAATTATAATAATGCAACCAGTGAAGACATAATTAAACTAATTAACTTAATTAAAAGCGAAATAAAAAAGAACTACGATATAGACTTAGTTCTAGAACAAGAAATAATAAAATAAAAGTGACTCATCAAAGTCACTTTTAATTTTAAATTAATTACTTTTTTTTGCTGATTTAATTTCTTTAGTTGACATTCTAACTTTTTTTCCATCAACTACAACTGTTTGTAAATTAACTTTTTGAGTTTTTTTAGTTGCCTTTAATGAAAAAGGTCTATTTTGTGAACTCATATTTTTTCTATTTGATATATTCTTTGCCATTTTTTACTTGCCTCCTCTTTTTAAGCCAAATATAATTTAACATACTTTTTCATTTAAGTAAAGTAAAAATTGACTTTTTGCCCTCTTTTTAGTAGAATAAGCATTAAAGTTGGGGGTAAGTATGGAAAAAAAAGAGACAAAAAGATACGCATTAGTAGAATATTTAGGTACTGTTAAGAGAGAATATAGTACAAAAGAAGAATATCAAGAATTACTAAAAACAATAGAAAAATATAACAATAGAAAGACTCACAAGCATTTTTATGGAAATATAACCGCAGAACTAAAAAATGGAAAAATATCAGTAACTGTTCATATATATCATAGGCTTACTGAAAAAATGGGAATAAGTGATATAGATCATTTCACAGAAGGATTTGAAGAAGCAGAACTTATTGAGTATTTTAAAAATGTAACAGCCTCTAAATCAGTTGAACCGGATATAAATATATGTTATTTTGAGAACAAAGATGCGAAAGATGAAAGAATAGGAGAAGAACATTTCGAAAGAAGAATTAAATATTTACCAATTTTATATAAAGGAGACTTACCATTCTTAGATAAAACTTATATAAAAAAATGCTTAATTTCTCATGCGAAAAATAATGACTACGGATTCTTTAAAGATTTAGCAAATGAGTTTGCTCCATATAAAGTAGTATCAGAAAATATAGAAGAACTTTTTAGTGTAATACAAAAATGCCAATTTGAAGGTTGTTATCAAATGGAAATGGCAAATGCAGCTTATAGGTTATATAATAATTTAATTATCGAAAGAGATAGTGAAGGAAGAATAATAAGACTTAAAAATGGAGAATACCAAATAAGTAGAAGAAGACAAAGAGACTATGGATTCTTTATTAGAGACTATAATATGTTTGATTCAAGAAGAAAAATTCCAACAAGATATAATAAACGTATAAAACCAGAAGAAAACATAAAATTAAAAAAATCACAAAAACCAGTAGAAGAGTAATAATTCGACAAAATTTGCTCTTCTTTTTTTATATACTAATTTTGGTGATGAAATGATATATATAGACGAATTAATAATATTAAATTTTATAATTGACTTTTTAATACTAAAAACAACATCAAAAATATTAAAATTAAATACAACTAGATTAAAAATAATACTATCTAGTTTGTTTGGAGAAATATCTTTACTGTATTTATTTATTAACTTAAATAATATAGAATTAATTATTTTTAAATTATTAATTGGTATCATTATGAACTTAATAGCTTTTGGATTTAATGATATTAAAGAATTTGTAAAAAATTTAATTTATTTTTATATGTTCTCATTCTTTTTAGGAGGTACTCTATATTATTTAAAAATAGAATCACTAGTAAAATATCAATATTATTTGATACTTATACCACTTATTATGAATATATTAAAATATTTTACATATAATCTAAAGAATATAATAAGTTTAAGACACAAAGTAACTATATATTTAAAAAATGGTAAGATTTTATATTTAAATGGATATATGGATACTGGAAACACATTAAAAGATCCTTATAGTAATAAAAATGTAATAATAATTAACAAAGAAATAAATGAAAATTATTTTTTAGTACCATTTAAAACCATAGATAATTCATCCTTCATTAAATGCTTTAAACCTAAGAAAGTATATATAGATGGATTAGGTGAAAGAAATGATATAGTTGTAGGTATTTCAAATAAAAAATTTAAAGGTTTTAATTGCCTATTAAATTATAATCTTATGGAGGAATAAATGTTAGAAAAAATATTAAATAAGTTTTTTAGGAAAGAAGAAGTCTTTTTTGTTGGAAGTACCGATATTCTTCCACCGCCATTAAAAAAGGATATTGAAGAAGATTTGGTAAGAAAAAGTAATATGGGGGATTTAGAAGCTAGAAATAAACTTATAGAACATAATTTAAGGTTAGTTGTATTTCTTGCAAAGAAATATGATAATACAATATACGATTTAGAAGATTTAGTATCAATAGGGACAATCGGATTAATAAAGGGAATCAAAACTTATAAATTAGATAAAAACATAAAGTTAGCTACTTATGCATCAAGATGTATTGATAATGAGATATTGATGTTTCTGAGAAAAAATAAAAAAAGAATGAGTGAAGTAAGTTTTGAGGACTCAGTTAATTTAGATAGTGAAGGAAATGAATTACACATAGAAGATATTTTTGGTACTGAGGAAGATTTAGTAGAAAAGTCAATCGAATGTAAAGATGACAAATTACTATTAGCAAGTGAAGTTAAAAAGTTAGATGAAAGAGATAAAGAAATAATAGAATTAAGATATGGACTTTCAGGAAAAAAAGAGTTGACGCAAAAAGAATTAGCAGAAAAATTAAATATTAGCCAATCTTACATTTCAAGAATAGAAAAAAAGGTAATTAAAAAATTAAAAGCCATAATGAAAATATAGAGATAAACTTTATATTTTTTTTAATTTTAACTTGTTTTTAAATATAGAGATGTGCTAAAATATCTATAGTATATGACATAAAAGGAATTGGAGGAATAGAAATGTCAAATAATTATGATGATTACGGCTACGAAGATAAAGATTATGATAACAGTGGCGCAGCTAAAAAAAGACTATTCATTGGCTTTTTAGTTGTAGCAGCAATAATAATAGTTATTATTTTATTCTTAAAGGGATGTGCTGGTGGTAATAAAAAACCAAGTAATGATCCAACAACACCAACTTTTGATTATGAAAAAACACTATTAGAGGCAGGAAAAAAATTCTATGAAAATAATGCAGACTTAGCTCCAGTTGCAAAAGGTGAATGCAGCACAGTTGAATTAAGCACATTAGTTTCAAAAGGACTTATAAATCCTGAAAATTTCACTACATGTGATAATTCAGAAACATATGTAAGAGTATGTGTACTACCAAATGGTACAAAACAATATACACCATGGTTAAAATGTAGTGATAAAGATTCAAATTCTGAATATGGAGATGAGAAAGAAGGAACTATATCAGATATTAAACCAGATGAAAGTTTGGTAAGATTTACATTCATGCCTAAGAGATTAAAAGCAGGAAGTCAAAACTTAGGTGCAGTTGAAGAGTTATGGAAAGAAGATATAAAATATACTTCTTATAAAACTTTAGCTACTGTAAAATATTATAGATATAGAGATCAATTGTTTACTTGGAAAATTCAAGATAAAACATATTATACTTCAACAGGTGAAAAGAAAAATGCTAAAGATGTAAATGAGTATTATACAGTTGCACCAAATAGCAATTATAACTTACATGATAATAAAACTGATAATGCATATAAATGGTTCACAGTAACAGGTGGAAGTAAAGTATGGGCATTAGATAAAAATGGAAATAAAATACCAAGTCAAACAGCAATTGGTGATTATACATACCCAGGTGAAACATTAATAGCAAATCATGAAAAGAGAACAGTAACAGGAACAACAACAGCTCATCACTATTATATTTGTGGTAAGTATAGTACATCAACTGAAAAGAAATATCAATTAGATAAAAAATGTGGAGAAGGAACTGATACACAACTTAAATATACATTTGAAGAATTCTATACTTGTGGATATGGAGATGTAGTTGATATTGAAGCAGGAAGAGTTAAAAAAGGTGAAACATGTTCTACATATAGTGATTGGAAATTAACATTTGAACAATGTAATGAATCATTACCTACTTGTAGAAAAGTTACTCCAGTATATTACTATTATTGGTATAAATTAACTAATGGAACTAAAAAATATTATCCATCAGGAAGTACAAGTGCTAGTGGAGAAAAGGTATACTACACAAGCGCTCCAGTAAAAGATGCTGTAAAGGACTTAAATACTAAAGCAACAGCATACAAATGGTACAAAGCAACAGAAAGTGAAACAACTGAATATACAGCAGTTGCTCCAAGTAATTATCCAGATGCTACAAAGACAAGTAAATCAAAATGGAGTGATTGGTCAAGTTGGACGACTAAGAATCCAAGTACAAGCGATGGAAGAACAAGACAAATCGAAAACAAGACAAAAATTAGATTACAAGAAATTAAAGGAACTAACGAAGCAAGTTGGGAAAATTTAAGTCAAACATATGTAACAGAAGAAGAAATGATAACAATATATAGAAATAACAAATATGATGTAAATTCACTTCAAGATATAAATAACAATGGAGAACTTAAATACGATATAAAAATGATTATTAGAAACAAAAAGGAGGCTAGTCGATAATGGATAAAGTTAGAGAACTAGAAAGTAGATTACAAGAAGCACTAAGAGAAGATTTAGATTTAACTGTGGTTGGATATGTTGACTTAGATGCTGCTTGGAGAAAAATTGATGAAATTAAAAATGAAGCAAATGAAGTAATAAGTGATTTAATAATTGGTGCCTCAAGAGATGAAAATGGAAGATTTGTATCAAAAAATAATATATCATTTGATGTAGATGAAATAGCTGCTATTTCAGCAGGAATAAAAGAAATTACAGATAAAGCATATGCAAGAATATCTGTAATAGCAACTGAGGAACGTAGAAAAAAAGATTTATTTGCTGAAAAATTCTCAAATAGAAGAAACGTAAGAGAAGCAATTAGAGTTAATAACTCTATGATAAAGACATTAGAAGCTGAAATTAAATCTATCAAAACTCAATTAGGAGATCCAGGACTTACTGACGAAATGATAGCTGATTTAGCTAGTCGTGGAATAGAATTTAAACCTAGTGAAAGCAAACTTTCACCAGAAAAAATATATTATTTAGAAAATGAATTAAAAGCTAAAGAAGCTTCATTACAATCATTTAAAGATGCAAATGAAGTATATAAACATCAAGAAGAAAAATTAACTTCTGAAATGGAAATATTAAGAAATGGTGGAAAATTAGAAGAAGTTCTAGAAGAAGAAAAAGTAGAAGAAAATGTTGAAGATATAGTTAAAAATGAAACTGAGGAGAAAAAGGAAGAAAAAGAACAAGAAAAGACTCCAATCGAACCAATTGTTCCTCCAGTTAATTTTGAACCAGTGAAAGAAGAAACAAAGGAAGATGAAAAATCTTCTGTAGTTGCTCCAATACTTCCACCAGAAGCTATTGATACTCATGAAATTACACCTGATGATTTTCCAACAGTAGATGAGGATGGAACTGAAGAAAAGGAAGATGAGGAAGAAGCTGTAATTACTCCAATACTTCCACCAGATAGAATAGAAACAGATGGATTAAATCCAGAAGATGATGTTGAAGAAGCATCAGAGGAAGAAGAAAAAGAAGACGAAGATGAAAAGGAAGCTCCAATTCCAGTACCTATTGAAGAAGAGGAAGAAGAGTATGAAAAATCATCTGCAAAACCAGGATTATGGAAGAAAGTTGGACAAATGCTTGTAAAAGCCGCAGCATTTATATCAATTTTAGGAACTGCATTCCATACAGGTTTATTAGTTAATCAAGGACAAAAACAACATGCTGAAACAATAGATGCAATTAATAGAATAGGTCAAATTGAAGTTGATGAAGATGAAAACACAAAGGAAGATGATACTCCCAGTGATGGGGATGACAAGGTAGAAGATGCCGATTCCCCAACTATTGATCCAGCTCCAACACCAGATCCAACACCAACACCGGATCCAACTCCAACACCAGATCCAACACCAACACCGGATCCAACTCCAACACCAGATCCTGGACATGATGACGATGACGACATGCATTTAGATGAAGGAGATGTAGCGTATAATGAGGAGAATGGAGTGTATGTAGATTCTGATGGACATACATATAGAATAAATCCAGATGGCTCATTAACAAGATTAGATGATCAAGAATTAGATCATAATGATCAAGGCGAGTCTATAGTAGGAGAAGATGAATTAAATCCAGAAATACCAAAAGAAATGCCAGTTATTGGTAATGTAACAACTGGAGAAGATATGACTGATGAAGAAATAGATCGTTTAGATGATGCTATAAATTCAAATCCAGAAGATTTGCTAGATGAAAGTGTTTCTGAAAAAAATGCAGAACCTGCAACAGCTGAAGATTATACACAAGCTGAAGAAGATCAAACTAAATATGAGGAAGCAACACAAACTGAATTAGATAGTTGGTGGGACGAAATAACTAGCAAATTAGATGCTGTAAATGACGAAGAAAAAGAAATGCGTCGTTAATGTAATCACTAATAAGGAGGAAAAAAGAATGGAAAATTTAAC
>OIYR01001801.1_pt1 | contig 10128 bp, 6 predicted proteins | sample 1588221 | NCBI WGS metagenome assembly OIYR01 (sample SAMN03283292) | human gut metagenome | biome: human-associated habitat; material: feces | host: Homo sapiens | place: Peru | collected 2012 | reverse complement strand
TCATGATTTTTGGTGTCTTGATGGTCTTGTCGAGTTCGATTTCAAGGGTGATGGTTCCGTTTTGAAGTGTGTTTCTGAGATAGGTCAAGATGTCGGTGAGGCTGTTGTTGATCATGCCGGCTTCGCCTTCGTTGGCCGACTTCATCTTATAGTGTGTGCCGCTCACGAGCGTTGGCACGGCACGGTGCATAGCGTTCACCACGATAATGTCGTGAGGGTGCGCTTGGGTGTATGCGTTCCATGCCTGGGCGAATTGCTCAGGGTCGATGGGTTTGTTGTCGTAGAAAGTGGGGGCTGATGCCTCCTTTTTTGTTGCCTCTTGTTTGGCAGCCTCTTCTGCTGCACGCTGAGTGTTGTTAATATAAATGCGAGGAGGCATCTTGGTTTTCGCTGTCGGCGCCGGCTTAGCGCTTGGCATAGGAGGCGCTGGCAGCGGATGCCCCTGCGGCATGAAAGGTTGTGCAGGGGCTGATGCGGTATGCTGAGTTTGGGCAGCCGCTTGTGGGGCGGCAGTCCGTGGGGCTTGCGTAGTTTGCTGTGGAGTCTGTGCCGGGCTGGTTTGCATCTTCTTCACTGAAGGCTGGTCGCCACCGGCAGGGGGCATAGGTCCGGTGAGCAACTGGCAAATCTTGATCAGCGTGAGTTCCACCAGAAATTGCTTGTTGCTGGCGTTGCGATAGTTCAGGTCGCAATAGTTGCACAGGTCCATCACACGGTAGAAGTAGGCTGGGGCAAACTTCTGCGCTTGCAGCACAAACTTCTGCGCCAACTCATCGTTCATTTCCAGCAGCACCACCGTTTGAGGGTTGCTTGCCACCATCAAATCGCGGAAATGCTGTGCCAGACCGTTGATGAAGAATTGCGAGTCGAATCCGTGTTCACGAATATCCTTGTAGATGAGTAGTGCCTCTGGAATGTCGCTTTTCAGGAACGCCTCGTCGAGACGGAAATAGTAGTCGTGGTCGAGCACGTTGAGGTTCTCGATTGCGCCCTGATAGGTGATATTGCCCTCGCACGAAGCCGCCACCTGGTCGAAGATGGAGAGCGCGTCGCGCATTGCGCCATCAGCCTTTTGTGCAATCACGTTGAGGGCTGCTGTCTCGGCAGTCACGCCACGGTCGGTGCAGATGTATTTCAGTTGCTCCACGATGTCGGGCACCTTGATGCGCGCGAAGTCGTAGATTTGGCAGCGCGAGAGAATTGTAGGGATAATCTTCTGCTTCTCGGTGGTTGCCAAAATGAAAATCGCATATTCGGGCGGTTCTTCCAGCGTCTTCAGAAACGCGTTGAAAGCGGCGGTGGTGAGCATGTGCACCTCGTCGATGATAAACACACGGTATTTGCCCACCTGTGGCGGAATACGCACTTGGTCCACGATGGTGCGAATGTCGTCCACCGAGTTGTTGCTGGCGGCATCAAGCTCGATAATGTTGTACGAGCGTTGCTCATTAAACGCCTTGCACGATTCACATTCATTGCAAGGCTCACCGTCGGCGGTCAGATGCTCGCAGTTGATGGCTTTTGCAAAGATACGTGCGCAAGTGGTTTTACCCACACCTCTCGGTCCGCAGAACAGGTAGGCGTGAGCCAGTTTGTTGCTGCCGATAGCCGTTTTCAGCGTATGGGTGAGCGATTGCTGCCCTACCACCGTTGCGAAACTCGCAGGGCGGTATTTCCTTGCCGATACAATGTAGTTTTCACTCATAGGATTTGTGGCTTCAAAAGTTTGAATTACAAAGATACGAAAAATATCAAAATGGCGAGAAGATAGAGGTTAGAAATTAGAAGTTAGAAATTAGAGCCACCGAGTGCTCCGAGTGCTCTGAGTTCTCCGAAAAACACCAATTTAATCCATTAAAATCCAATTTACACCAATTAAAAATAAAAAATAAAATTCGGTGTTAATAGGGTAAAATGGATTAAATCGGTGTTTTTTCAATCTCATAGCAGACCCATAACAGACCCAAGCGGACCCCTGCCAGACTCGACCGCCCCCTAAAAAAACTTGTTGACTCGTTGACCTGTTGACTCGTTGACTTTAAAAAAAGCGGGAAATTTTGTTTGAAAAGTGGGGGGTGATGTGTTGTATAGATGTATAAGTTAGTAAATTTGTGAGCAAATAACGTGATTTATCAATGACTATTGATGCATTTGAACTGATAGCCCCTCAGCTGAGGTCTATTGCCTTGAGTAAGGCTGTGGCAATGGGCCTCGACTATGACGAGCAGCAAGACATAGCCCAGGAAACGCTGTTGCGGTTATGGCAAATGCGTGATGATAATCGGCTCTACAAGCCAGAGGGTTTGGCTGCCGTTGTGGCACACCGGCTATCGCTCAATCACTTGCGACGCAAACCGCCACTTCCGTTAGAATGTGGAGAGTCGGCAAGCAAGTCCGCCCCCTCGCCATTAGACGAAATCATTCAGCAAGAAGACGTGCAATGGCTTGAACATAGAATTAAGGAGTTGCCATCCACCCTACATGCGGTGCTGAAAATGCGGCAAGACGAGAAATATTCCAACAAGCAGATAGCCGCTCTGCTCGGAATAAAAGAAACCAGCGTAAGCACTTTGCTCGCAAGGGCACGAAGGCAACTATTGGAAGAAATAAAAAAACAACGCATAGAACGACAATGAAACCATATTCACAACATCAGATTGAGGAATTGCTCAACAAATTCATGGAGGGCAATACCACTATTGAGGAAGAGTCGTTACTGAGCGAATATTTCAGCACGGCTTCCCACATTCCAGCCGAATGGGCTGACTATAAGGCTATGTTCGGCTACCTTGACCGTGGACTGGAGGGAGATTTGCTTCCCGAATCCGCATCTCCCACGCATCGCAAATGGCTTTGGTGGACTTCCATTTCCGCGGCAGCGGCAGTTGTGGCACTTGTTTTCGGGCTCAAGGCTTTGAACAACACCGAAACCACCCAGCCTGTTTCGCGGCCGATAGCCGCTCAAAACGATGCGAAAAAAGGCGGCAACCACCTTGTGGCAAAGAATGAGGAAGCCGACATCAGCACTCCAGCGGCCGACAATGCTGAAGCCGTGGCGGTCGAACCGCAACGACGGATTCAATCCGTCACTCACCATCAGTCGCAAGCCGATTTGATGGCGCTGAACGAGCAACTTCAGAAAGAAAACGAGCGACTACATCGCGAACTTGAAGAATTGAATCAGCGAGCCATTATCATAGATATGGAAGCCATGGGCTACCAAGCCGTGATGGACGAGAACGGCACTATCGTGTATGTGGACCCGCGACAAGAGATAAATCAACAGTTTAACAACCAATCAACCCCCATACCTGCATTATGAAGACAAAGTATATGATTCTGGCAGTGACTTTGCTGCTCGCACCCACAGCGATGGCTCAAGACTATTTCGCAAAGTTGAGATATTACTTTGGAGAAAATTCGCCTATCGTCAAGCAAGAGAATACGCTGACGATTCACAACACCTACTACACAAGTCTCAATGGGGAAAAGGAGGGTGAACTCACAATCTATAAATTCAAATTACCAAAGTCAAAAGCCGAATACATCGACAGCGTAAAAGTGCTGTACGATGTTATCAACCAAGACATGGACGACGGCAAGATTGCCGACCGCAGCATTTACACGCTTTGGAGTCTTTCTGGAAATAAAGAACGCACTTTCACTGGCTATCGCCTATACTACAACAAAAGCGAGTCGACGATAGTGGGAACGGAAGCCGAAAACTGCTACACAGTGGGAATCATCAACGAAGCCGACACGCTATTCCGAACCACTTACACCATTGAGTGGAGCGAGATGACGGATAGTGGCATTGCAGGTCGCCTCATCACCACATACGCACCAAAAATTCCGCAAGTGGCGTCGCAAACGGTAGCCGCTCCATCGGCGCAGAGATCCGATGTCAACAAGTGGATGAGTAATCTATTTTTCTATCTCGACAGGCTCAAAAACGATAATTCCATATATCTTTCTCCACTTTACTCATTGGCTAAAAATTGCGACGCTCTCGATAGCGACGACTTAAAGGTAGCCATCGGTCAAGTCAAACTATCGAAAACGAAATTTGAACAAAAGCGCAAGGACCAATCCATCATTCTCATGCTGCAACAAGTGGCAGAATTGCTTGAATCCAAACTTGAAAAAAGGCAAGCGCAGTAGTTCGATTCAATAAAAATTTACGATTTTAAAAACAGCGTTTATGTGACGAAAATCATGTAAACAGCCATAACTACGCCAATTTCTCAAACACAAAAATATATGAAATATTCAATTATTACACTGATTGTGAGTGTTTTCTGTTTGCAATCAGTATTTGCCTCAGCATCTTCTGCTGTCACCTACCATGGCAAGGTGGTAAGCGAGGCGGGCACACCAATTCCATTTGTGACCATTGTGGCGCTCACTCCCAGCGACAGCGCATACGTGACAGGAGCCATGACCGACGACAATGGGCAATTCTCGTTTGCCGCCGAGCAGCGGACTTTGCTATTGAAAGCCACAAACGTTGGATTTCAGACGAAATGGTTGAATGTCACAAGTGCCGACTTGGGAACAATCACCTTGCAGCAGGAAGCCACGCGGCTTGGTGAGGTGGTGGTGAGCGCAAAGAAAGCCACAGTGACGCGAGACGGATTGAACTACTCAATCAGCAACCTGGCAGGCACTCACATCGGAGAGGCTGGAACGCTTTACGACATGCTTGGCTGGACACCTGGTGTGGTGACCTACGACATCAACAGCATCAAAGTTGGCGGTTCAATGAGCGTTGGGACAATTTATATCAACGAGCAAAAAGTAACCGACCGCAACATCTTGCTATCCATACCGTCGAGCCAAGTGTCGAAGATTGAGGTAATCCGTGACCCTGGAGTGAGGTATTCCGCAGAATCAGGAGCGGTGATAAAAATCACGCTCAAAAAGCAACTCAAAGACCACATCGGCATTTCTGCGACCAACAATGTTGAAGTGCGCCGTCGAGTGTCCGACGATGGATGGATTAACCTTAGTGGAAAGTTTGGCAAATTCTCGTTCATGGGCTCTGTGGTGGAGCAATACGTCAACCGTAAAGCATTCGACGGTGGTGGCGCTTCGGTGGCCAATTCCGAAGGCAAAATTGCCTACGCCGATGTATTCAACTCCGAATTTACCTCCGTCAATACTGGCCCATTGTGGAGTGCGGGGCTAAATTATCTGGCAAAGCCAACACTTAATTTCATACTTCAATACGCTGGCAGTTCCACCAATGTGGATTTCAAGAAGCAAAAAACTCACCAACTCTCAATGAATGGTGTAGAAGCAATCCTCGACGAGAACACGCATATCCCACACCGCAAATCGTCAAGGCATAATGTGACTACCGGCATGACCTACACCTCTCCAACAGGGCATTTCTTCAATATCACAATGAGTTATTCCCGCCAGAACAAGGGTGAGGCGCAATTTATCGACATCTTCAACATCACAGACGACCGACTCTCCCAAAAGAATATCGTCAGCAGTTCGAAATACGATTTGCTTGACGCGGAAACAAACTGGCGTTTCTCGCACAATGGCAACGACTGGGCACTTGGATATAACTTGGGCGTGATCAAGAACTCTTACTACTTTATCAACGACGCCACGACGCAATCGACCATCAGAACAGATTATACCAACACCCTGTATGGCTCATGGCAACGCAAAATCAATAAATTGAAACTCAGTTTGGGAGCGAGGCTGATGCACAACATCACAAAACTGACGCAATCAGCCCAGGGCAATGATGATCGCACTTTCGTCGTGCGCCCATATATCAATATAAATTATAGCATAGCAGACGATTATTCAATCGGAACTTACTACACGATGTATGTGGGTTATCCCTCCATATCGCAGTTCAATCCTGCCGTGGTGTATATCGACACATTGCGTTACGAGAAAGGAAATGAGAATCTGAAAAACGCCTACGCCCACGTAGTGGCCTTCTTCGCCAACATCAAGGACATCACGCTCAGCATTGATTTCAAAAGAGTCAATAATATGATAGTGACAGGCTCATTTCCGTATGGGGAAAACGGTGCCATCATCGACCAACCCATCAACAGCAGATATAGCAACACCTTTTCTTTCGATGCTTCATACTCAACGAGCATCGGCAAGTTCAGGATCGACCCAGAGTTTGGATACGAGTATCAGTTCACGAAGTTGCCCAATATAAGCGAAATGCTCAACAGCGAATTTGGTCAGCACAGCATCTACATTTCGTGCAATATGAGTTATAAATTTAGGAAAACGGCTGAGGTTTTCAGTCTGTTCGGTTATCAAAGTCCGTGGTACGATGGCGCTAAGAGAATTGGCCGCACATTGCGATTGAATATCGGTGCGAGCAAGACTTTTTTTGAAGGAAAACTGCGCACAGCCATCGAACTGACCGACCTCGTCGGCGAGGCTGTAACGCCACGCTGGGGTATCGACTTCTCAAATATCAAGCGATGGCATCGCAACAAGTATGACACACGAGGCATCAAATTCTCCGTCCGCTACACATTCAACAGCGTGAAAACCTCGTTCCGAGGCGCGCAAATCAACAAAGGCACCACCGAGCGCGCAGACTAACCTTATCAGAAGTTAAGAAGTTAAGGAGTTGAAGAAGTTAAGACGATTGCTTCGGTTTCTGTGACGAGGCATGGGTGGGTGAAAGGAAACACCGATTTAATCCATTTTATCCTATTAACACCGAATTTTTTTAGAAGTCAACAGGTCAACAGGTCAACGAGTATAGGGTATGGAGTTTAAAATTGATATTTAAATTGGTGTAAATTGGGTTTTAATGGATTAAATTGGTGTCTTTTAGTTATATAGCAGACCCTTTAGATCCATAACAGACCCTGTCGGACCCTAGTCATACTCAATCGCCCGCCAAAAAAACTTGTTGGCTCGTTGACTTGTTGGCTCGTTGACTTTCAAAAAAACGGGGGAATTTTATTTGTTGCGGGTGATGATGTAACTGAAGATGGATTTGAAGGCTTCCACAGTGCCGCTTGCAGGGAAGTCGGCGAGCAGAGCCTCGGCTTCTTGTCGCAGGCGTTCCATGGTGCGGAATGCGTAGTCGATGCCCCCAGCCGTTTTTGCAAACTCCACCAGTTGGTTGATTTCCTCGTCGTTGAGTTCTTGCTTGTGCGCCAACTTGTTCATTTCCTCGCACTCCGGCAATTCCTTTCTGCCAAGGGCGTAGATGAGCGGCAAGGTGATTTTTCCCTCGCGCAAATCGTTGCCTGTGGGCTTTCCTACCACAGGGTCGTGGAAATAGTCAAAAGTGTCGTCCTTGATTTGGAAACATTGTCCCAACAGTTCCGCAAAGCGTTTCAACTTCTTGAGTGATTCCTCGTCGGCTCCCGCTGTGATGCCACCCACTTCCACGCAACTGGTGAAAAGCGATGCCGTTTTGCGGCTGATGATGGTCATGTACACCTCTTCGGTGATTTCACGGCTACGGGCGTTGTCGATTTGATCGATTTCTCCCATCGCCAAATCCGCACCCATCGTAGAGAGCGAGTTGAGCACACGAATGTCGCCAGCACGCACAGCGCATGAAAGCGCGCCACTCACGAAGAAGTCGCCCACGAGCACAGCCACATGGTTGTCCCACACGCTGTTCACGGTAGGCAGCCCACGGCGCGACATGCTTTGGTCGATCACATCGTCGTGAATGAGCGAAGCGTTGTGCAGGAGTTCGATGGCGGCACCGGCGTTGAGCACCCGTTCGTTGATGCCATTAAAAAGTTTTGCGCTCAGCAGCACCAGCACTGGGCGTATTTGCTTACCCTTAGTGCGCAGATAATCAGTAACTATGTGATTAGTGAGCGCACTTGGACTTTTTAGAGTGTCGGCAATGATTGCGTTGAGCTTCGCCAATTCTGGCTTAATCGTTTCTTGTATTTGGTCGAGTTTTACCATTTGAGTGCAAAAGTACGAATAATTCTGATTATGTGGGGATTTTTGCGGTTAATAGTTGCAAAATTTCTTGGTGTGGTGCAAAAAATGCGGAGCGATTTATGGGCTAAAATTTCAATAATCGGGGAAAAAGGAGTAATTTTATCAAGCCGTAAGTTTTCGGCATTTTGACATTACAACTGGCAATAAACAACGATTTTAATAATGAGCGACAAAAAACGACTTTTCGTTCTCGACGCATACGCGTTGATTTTCAGAGCATATTATGCGCTTATGCGCAATCCACGCTTTTCGAGCGGAGGCATCGACACCTCGGCGGTGTTCGGTTTTGTGAACATTCTGCAAGATCTTTTAAAGCGCGAAACACCCACCCACATAGCCGTGTGCTTCGACCCAGGCGGAAAGACCTTCCGCCACGAGGAATACGAACTGTATAAAGCCAACCGCGACGAGACGCCAGAGGGTATCAGGGTGGCGGTGCCGTACATCAAGCGCATACTGGAGGCGTATCGCATTCCGGTGTTTGTGAAAGAGGGCTACGAGGCCGACGATGTGATTGGCTCGCTCTCGAAAATCGCCTGCCAACACGGTTTCGAAACCTATATGGTGACTGGTGACAAGGATTTCGGGCAACTGGTGAACGACTGCACGAAAATCTACAATCCCGGTAAAAATGAAATCATGGGCGTGGAAGAGGTGAAGGAGAAGTACGGCTTGACCGACCCTATCCAGGTGATTGACCTGCTCGGACTGATGGGCGACTCTGCCGACAACATTCCCGGCTGCCCCGGCGTGGGTCCGAAAACGGCGGAAAAACTCATTCAGCAGTTCGGCTCCATTGAAAACCTGCTGAGCCACACCGATGAACTGAAAGGCGCATTGAAGGCGAAGGTGGAAAATAATGCCGAGCAAATCAGGCTGTCGAAGCACCTTGCCACCATCAAGACCGATGTGCCACTCGACTGGGACGAGGAAGCACTGAAGCGTGTGCCCGTGGATTTTGTGGCACTGCGCAAGGTGTTCAACGAACTGGAGTTCCGCACACTCACCAAGCGCATTATCGACCAAGGCGAGGCGAATGTGGGACTTGAAGGCACGGTGCAGCCATTGCCCGAAAGCGGTGTGCAAGCTTCGCTCTTTGGCAATGCCGCACCTGTCGCACCCCAAACCACGGCAAAGACCATCAAAAGTTATGATTGCGACTTCCGCTTAATTGCCGACTTTGACGAGGCCGCCGCCTATGTGCAATCGCTGCTCGACAAGGAGCGCGTGGCTGTGCATATCGTGTCGGTGGGCGACGAGGCGATGACCGCCAATATCCTTGGCTTCGCCATCTGCCCCCAGCCCCATAAGGGCGCATATTTGGCAATGGACGGATTCGGCATGATGACAGACTCGGTGAAGCCGCTCTACGAAAGCGACGTGACCATCTGCTCCAATGATGTGAAGCGCGACATGGTGATGCTCCACGAGAAAGGCGTGAATTTCACCGCTCCATATTTCGACACCTCGGTGGCGCACTATCTGCTTCAGCCAGAGCGTGGGCACAGCATTGCGCAGGTGGCGCAGGAATTGCTCGACTACGAGGTGATTGCCCCCGAATCGTACCTCGGTCCGAAAGGCCGTGGACAGAAAAAGATATTTGAGGTGAATCCCGAAAAACTCACCCCGGTGGCGTGCGAGCAAGCCGACATCATTCTCGCCTTGCCCGATGTGGAGAAGCGTCTGCTGGAGGAAAACGATATGACGCACTTGCTCACCGACATTGAGTTGCCGCTGGTGAAGGTGCTTGCCAAGATGGAAATGGCAGGCGCGCGCATCGATGTGAAGGCACTCAACGAATATGGCGAGGTACTCACCGCCAAGATGGAGAAACTGGAGCAAGAGTGCTTCGAGACCGCAGGCGTGCATTTCAACACCGCATCGCCAGCACAGGTGGGCGAAGTGCTGTTCGCCCGTCTGCACCTCGACGACAAGGCGAAAAAGACCAAGACGGGGCAATACTCCACCACCGAGGAGGTGCTGGTGAAGTTGCGCGACCGTCACCCTCTGGTGGATAAGATTTTGGAACTGCGTGGCATACGCAAGATGCTCTCCACCTATGTGAAGGCATTGCCACAGCTAATCAATCATCGCACAGGGCGCATTCACACCACTTACAACCAAACCGTGACCGCCACAGGCCGCCTGTCG
>OIYR01001799.1_pt1 | contig 10135 bp, 16 predicted proteins | sample 1588221 | NCBI WGS metagenome assembly OIYR01 (sample SAMN03283292) | human gut metagenome | biome: human-associated habitat; material: feces | host: Homo sapiens | place: Peru | collected 2012 | reverse complement strand
AGAAAATATAGACCTATACTACAAATTTAAGCCACGGATATTTGCAACTGTGCCACAAAGTACTCTGTCTATTGCTGAGCGAGATTCTGCTATCGCCCAAAAGAAGCGAGAGACAAACTTCGATCCTGACGTAATGCTATTCCAGAATAATATAAAGTTGGCAGTTGCTGGTCCTGCACCACAAGGCGAAATAACAGAGCAAGTGACAATGAAGGTAATGACTCGCCTAATGCAGATTGCCAGCAAGAACGGCATTGCTGCAACAGGTGATTCTCCTTGTTTTGCCATTGCTTGTCAGTTTAATCCTATATCAAAGGAAGCGACAGGCACGGCACCGCAGAAGATGATTTGCAACTACGATGCTGTCATATTTGTGGGCAACTTGATTACAGGCGACATATATGCCTGCACCACGCAGCGAGTCTCAGGCGTTGGTTCTACTTTTACAGAAGCAGCAATCAATGCGTCAAACGAGATAGAAGACAGTAAAGAGATGCAGCAGATGCTTTCTGATGCAGAGAGTACTATCATATCTTGGTATGAGTCAAATGTACAAGTCTTTGCACAAGATGTGGAAGCATTGGTAAGTCAAGGAGACTTAGAGAAGGCTTTTGCCATGTTGCGCTCCGTGCCTAAAGAAGCCACAAATTGTTTCAAGTACTCTTCATCACGCTTAAAGGATGTAGAAAAGAAACTACTCACCAAGCACGCCAACGAACAACTGCATGAGATGGAAAATGCCATAGCACAGGCTGGCGACAAGTATAGTCCAACAGTATCGGCAAGTTTCAAACTTATACCAGAGAATACGCCTGCATACGCCAAGGCAGAAAAAATGTGGCAGTCATATACGACACAGATAGCGAATGCTCGCCGTGACTCCATAGAATGGGAGAAGCACAAATACAATGAGGAACTGGAGACTGAACGCTTGAAGATGAAGTATTCATACGAAGCAAGTATGCGTGCACAGAAAAATGCAGCAGACGGCAAAGTAAGTTCACAACCTTGGAAAATGCCAGAGAAGAAGGGCGGACTATTCAAAGATGAATATGGAAATATCAAGTGGAAGAATGTTGCATGGACTGCCGCAGCAGTCGGTGTTGGCGGTGTAGCATTGGCAGGAGCCAGCGCATTAGGACTTGCAAACACTGTCCTTTCACGAAGTCTATTCCTATTTATACGATAACAAAGTAATTAATCAATTAGGAAATGAAACATTCAATATTAATACTTATCGCAGCTTTGACACTTTCAAGCTGCAATCTGTTTTCTTCGGACAAATACGACGGTAACTATCGTGAGGCTTGTAGAAATATGGACTTTGAGGCCGCTCACAAGATACTCGACAAAATGGTTGCCGAGGACAAAAATATATTTGATGGTGATAAGGATGTAATTGAAGCTACAGATTACATATTCAATGCAGAGTCATTATATCTTGTATCTCAGAATACATCAGAAGCAAATACCAGAGTTATATACCTTCTTTCTGAGTTGCCAATCAAAGGTAAGGCGTTACCGGAGGGAATGGAATATGAAGGTGGTGATAACTATCTTGATGAAGATGGTGGTTATACTTCATATATGAGCTATGTGAACAGATTTAACTCTAAATGCCTATCCATCCTGAACACTGCAATATCTGTAGGAAACCAAGAGGTTGCAGAAAAGGTTCTATCCATGATAAAAGAAGATGCAGGTTCTGTAACAAAACAACCTTCAAATGAATATGATGACCCTACGACACACGCTCATTATACAATGGAGTCAAAGGCCAAAGCCAAGCAACTATATGAACAGGCTGTACAAGAAGGTAAATTCAAATAAGTAAGTATGAGACATTTAATATTAGTATTAGTTACAATATTGACACTTTCAAGTTGCAATATGTTTTCTTCATCGGATAAGTATGACGGCAACTATCGAGAGGCATGCCGTAATCTTGACTTTGAGGCAGCACACAAGATACTTGATAAAATAACGACTAAAGACAGTTGGTGGGATGGACATACACCCAAAGAAGATATTATTGCTGCCACAGACTACATCTTCAATGCTGAAACATTGTATCTTACATCTCAAAACACAGAAGAAGCAAATAATCGAGTTGTATATTTACTGTCAGAGTTACCAATTGAAGGAAGAGCAGATCCAGAAGGGACAAAAATTGAATTGAATGACGACATGAGCGATGATGGAGGATTTACTGCCTATAGGAGTTATGTAAACCGTTTCAACTCGAAATGTCTTTCAATTCTGAATACCGCCATATCAGTTGGAAATAAAGAAGTTGCAGAGAAAATAATCCCGATGATAAAAGAAGATGCCAACATAGTAAAGAAAATGGAAAAGAAAATTTACGGGCGTCGTAGTAATGGAGAAATACACTATACTGAGTCTGAAGAATCTTATGTACATTACACAACCGACTCAAAGGACAAGGCAAAGCGGCTTTATGAGAAGGCTGTACAAGAAGGCAAGTTCAAGTAGAAAATAAATAAGTATTTTTTTCAGACATATGCGATAGATGCCATCTAACAGCATAGTTTAGCGTCTTTCCTGATTTTCCGACACGCCATTCTGCCTTTTCCGAATAGGCGTGTCGGAAGTAATTGCCGGAAACCGCTTACCTTTGCACCAGAATAAATAAAATACTACAATGGAGAAATATCATATAGGACAAGAGATTCTGAAAGAGGTAAAGGCAAAGTTTCCTTCGGTAGCAGCCTTTGCCAGAGAACTGTGCAAGTCGAACTCTGCCACATACGAGATATTCGGAAAGACGAGTCTCGACACCGACCTGCTGCTGAAAGTATCAAAGCTGCTTGACAGAGACTTCTTCCGCGAGTTCTCGGAGAAATGTCTGAACGGAGAAGTAGCGGTAGTAGACAAGCAGACTGCAGAAAACAGCATCTCGCTACTCTTGCCAGAAGATAAACTACATACAGTATTGCCAAGCCAAACAATGGATGTGGTGGAAGAATATCTTCTGATACCTCGCAAAAAGCCGCTCGTAGTGTTCTACAGTGGGGCACGCAGTCGCAACCTGCCCCGTCTTGTATGCAAAAAGGGCGAGGAGATATATGGCAAAGGTATGGTGAGAAATATGAGGCTCGAACCAGAAGAACTGATGCATTTTGAGCTTGGCGTGATGTCGCTCGCCAAAATGCCGCAGAATGTGGTCGTGATAAAATGCACTATGGCAAGAGACTATAACACCCATGTGCTCATTGCCGAAAGACTGGCAGAGGAGTCGGGAAAGCACGTCGTGCTGCTATGCCTTGACCCTATTCATATTCCCACGCTGCCCAATGGACGAGTGGTGTTGAAGTCGCTCACCGTATCTACCTTCAGCTCCTGGAATCAACGTGCACATATATTCATAGCCGATGACATAGAGAAGCGTTTCGCTTATCTCATCGAACTATTCCATGCCATCAAAGGAAATGGATATATGGACAGAATATACGATAGCATAGAGGGCAACGAGAATTGGGCAGACACCTTGAAAGACTTGCTCAGTGAGGCAAAGCAGAATCTCACTACTTTCGAAGACATTGTGTTGGAAGAAATCTGTGATAAGGACAATCGTCAGGTGGAATATCATCAGGTGAGCACCATTCAGCCTACTGTTAACGACTTGAATCGTCCAGAGGGGATTTCACATATCCGCACTCATCTGCGCTATCGCATGATAAAGGAGACAGGTGAGATATTAGAGTATGAGCCAATGAGCTTCGACCAAGTGAAGGTAATGAATAATACAGAAGAGATGTAAGTTCAAGACATACTATTCTGTTATTGTTCACCCCCAAAAAACACAATAAGATATGAATACAAGATTGACAAAAGAAGATCAAGCAATAATCAAGAAAGCCAGAGGCAACAAGGTTTCCGGACCAATCTACAGCGAGGACGGACTTCGCTTGTTGAAAGTACTCGGCAATCCTGAGTTTCTTGAAGTGGAAGATGGTGTGAAGGCAATCTGTGACGAGGCATTCCAAGGACTAGACAATCTTCATGATGTGGTGTTGCCAGCATCTGTTGTCGACTTGGGCACAAGAGCTTTCGCAAGCTGCCGCAAACTCTTCAAGGTTACAATGCCTGGAGTAGAATTCATCGGCAAAGAGTGTTTTGCACTTTGTGAAAGTTTGAAGGAGATAATCTTGCCTGAAACGTTGGGCAAGATTTGGGAAGGTGCCTTTGCTGGCTGCAAAGCTTTGGAAGAGATAAATATTCCAAGTCACCTGAAGATTATCGACAAGTCAGCGTTCAGAAACTCAGGGTTGAAGAGTCTCAACATTGAGATAAGTGATGGAGGCAAATGTCTTGTTTATGACAAAGCCTTTGCAAGTTGCAAGCATCTGGAGTCTGTATATCTAAACAAGAATGTGAAGATTGTGGAGCGAATGGCGTTTGCTGGCTGCACTTCACTAATGGCGATTGGGTTTGAGAATCCGTCATTGACAGGTCCTATTGGTGAATTCAACGCGCTTACAAAAGATGAAAAGGAACTGATTGCTGCAGAACTACAGGCAAAGTATGACTTTGTAGGAGATTTCTATCCAAAATGTATAGGACACGGAATTTTCTTGTACAGGATTACCCGATACGCAAAAGGCGAGATATGCGATATAAAATACGGAATATATAATAGCGTAACAAAATTATTGGGTCCGTGCGTATATAATTTTCTTTGGTCCTTTGAAGAGGGCGGAATAGCTCGAGCTAAGCGGAATTTCAAATATGGATGGATTAACATGAATTCAGAAGAGATAATTCCTTGTAAGTATAGTGATGTGAGTGACATGGAAAATGGATACGCCCACGTCAAGGAAAACAAGGATGACACATGGGGATTAGTCAGAATGACTGGCAAAGTTGTCGTTCCTTGCAACAAGTATGAAGACGCAAGGATATTTAAGAATGGATATGCAGGTGTCAGGTTAAACAATCTTTGGGGCTTCGTGAATGAAGAAGGAGAAGAAGTAATTCCTTGTCAGTATGTTGATGTAAAGAAATTTACTGTAAAAGGATTTGTGAAAGTCTTGCCTCTAAGAGGTGATTGGATTACCATTGACAAAACTGGTAAGCAAGTGACAAAATAACAAGTAACAACAGAGGAAGCCGAAACGCTGGAAAGGGATATGCTGTTCTGACTATGCGCTACAAAAGAAAGTCACATTTAAAATAGAATCATGCTTTATGGAGTATTTGACCACAGTATACTATCGCATTGAAGGCAAACCAAATGACCTTCAAGAGATATATGACCAGTATAGGACGCTTCTAAACAAGAAACTGCTTGAAGAGGGTAAAGACAAGTCTGTATCTTACGCAAGTATGGTGTATAGTCTCGGAGTAGATACCAAAGAACGATATCTTCGGGGCAACATTATAAAATGTGAGTTCGTAGATAATTCATTGAGTATTGAAGCCGAGGAAGATTGGGTGACGGCAGACTTCCGACATCCGCTTGAAAGCCACTATGAAGGTATGACCATATACTATATGGTGGAAAGTTATCGCGATGAGACTTATGCAACAAATGATGCAGAGGGGAAATATTTCCCGACACGCGTCAGTGTGGACTTTCATTTGAAAGAGCCGGTTTTGTGTGGTTACAAGCGGTTCAACAGTATGGATGAGGCATTAGCCTATTTCGCACGTGTCTTGAAACGTGACACTCTTACTGTTGATGACATCCACAAGTGGAACTGTGAGCATTGGAAGGACGGCTTCATCTATTTCAATGAGTATGAGGTTGATTTACGATGATGCAGTTGTCGAGATAATAACAGAGAAAGCTGAAACGCTGCAAAGGGAGTAGGCAAAACTTTTTAAAAGACGTGAGACATGTTTCTCTTTATATGCGGATTCATAAAAGAGAGCAACAACTAATAATCAATTTAATTTTTAAATAATATGGCTAACAAAACTGTAGAAAAAATAAGTCCAGATACATTCTGGGACAAAATAAATGCGATTAACAATAAGGCCCAAGATGCCGTTATCGACTTGTTGAAAAAACAGGGCAACAAGCGCTACATTGCCGTGTCCGATTGGGAAGACGAATGTGAAGGCGATGATGGTGACGGAACAGAAGTGTCAATATTCGGCATCGGACTGGATGACGATGATGAGATTTGTATTGCTGCAGTTGTTGATGATATCGGCTATGGTCATGGCCCTGACGATTTCCCGCAGGAATGGACCAAAGCTACCGAACTTTGGAATCCAAACTATTGTGACTTCTATAGATTCGTAGCCGACAACATTGACAAGGCTATGACAAAGGAGGAAACTGACGAGGTAACAGAAGAATATTGGCATTAAAAAACATAAGACATGTTTCTCTTTCTATGCGGAATCTTGATAGTTGTGTTTGGCGGCTACATACTGATAAGTCTCATACAACTCGTCTTTATGATTATTGGCTGGATTATCCAAGCCATATTCAGTTTTTTCGAGTAGGAAATCAATAAAAAACCAGTCTTAAGCAGATTTTGAATGGTCTGATTTTTTTATTTCAGAAAAACAGGGTATATTTCGCGCGACAACTAAAAACATTAAAGACATGATGAACAACAATTCTACAACAAACAGTGAAAAGAAGCCTATCATCAACAACGATGAGGCTTTGCGTCTTATCGATCTCATCCAGCAGGGTGACTCCAATGCGGAGAACGAGTTGGCAGAACTCGGTTCTGTCTTTGTCAAGGCTGTGGCAAAGCAGTACGTTGGCAAGGGACTGTCTGACGAAGAACTCATTGTAGCCAGCCGTTACGGAATGATACGTGCCAGCCATAAGTTCGACAAGTCGCGTGGCTTCAAGTTTGCCTCGTATGCCGTATGGTGGATGCGCGAAGCTATTCTGCAAGAGATTCGTAAAAAAGAAAACAACTAAAAATGAACCTTTTCGTTAAGCCAAATGAGCAGAACCGAGCTTGTTCGAGTTATGCCATGGCGAGGAAAGGTGTCTTGAAAAGAAAAGAATATGATACATAAAGATTTGGGCGACATTCGTGCGCTTACACTAATCAGAGTGGTTCTTGAAAGGACAGAGGACCAAGAGCTGAGAGAACAACTGCAGGAGTATCTTCAAAACAATGAAGAGCTATGGTCGGATGCTCACGAGATAGACTTCTATACATTTGCCACTACTCTTGCCAAGGAGTGGCTGGCAAGTAATCAATCATAAAGTAACTAAACAATATAAAAAACAATGAAAGAGATTAATGCAGAAATATATTTAAATGGGAATAATGATGGTACTACCGTCAAGCTCTCTGACAGGGAAGCAGAAAAGTTGCTTGCGCTATGGAAAGAAGCCCAAGATACAATTCTCAAAGACATGGAGGAAGAAGATTATTGGGAAAAGTTCGACCCTTGGCTAAAGGAAAAGAGTCCTAATCTGCATGAGAAGATAATGGATGCCTATTACCAGGAAACCAGTGAGCGATTGAGCGTAGGAGATTGGGCTGAGAGTGATGAATTCATGTCTGTATGTCATGACATAGACGGGGCGTATCTTGGAGACGACAATGAAGTTGTCATCAATCAGATTTTTCCTCCTTCAGAATAAAACTATAAAGAGTACACTATGAAGATATATCTAAGAATACACAAGGACCTAGGACAGTACGTTGTCCACCTTTGGAGCAAACATATCAAGGAACAGATCATAGAAACTGTAAACGCTATGTGTGACTATAGTGAGGGCTATATCGGTTATGGCGATTACTTCCCTACATTCTGGCAAGAGGACATCCATGCCCGTTGCATCAATGTAGGTCGTCCTTCCTGCAGAAAAGGATGGCTCGTTTCTTCCATGTATGTGCTCAGCTTCGTATGGGAGAAAGCCGACTTTGACTTTGAGGATGACTACTATCAGCTGTGCGATGAGGCTAAGTTGCCGTATGACTTCACCTATCAGCCGAGAATCAACGACTTCTACACCGACGACGTATATATTGGTTCGTACGTCAAAGGGCAGGAAGAACCGCTTACCCTCCCCAGACTCCTCTTTGACCCGGAATATGCTGAGGATGGTGAAGTGTTGGCTGAAAGTATGTTTGTAGAACTAAAAAAGAACAGAGGATGAAAACTGTTGTTGCTGTCATTGCCGCTTTTTTCATGCTTCTCGCATCATGTCAGTACAAGACACAGGACACAAGTCTCGATAAGAGTACAGATAAGTCTGACTCTACCGAGACTTACCATACAATAGTCTCTGACGACAGTCTCGTGACAGCCATATGGCATGACACCGGCGAAGGAGGAACGGCACCCGACATTGACTGTGTGGTGAAGTTCAAATCCGCAGACGGCAAGCAGCACAAAGAGCATCGCCCTCTGCTTCGACTTGCTCACCCTGATGATGATTACAGCCATCATGAAGTGCAGAAGATAGTAAGTCTGGATGATGAGTACGGCAATCGCTCCTATGTGTTCTTCCTCTCTGCTAAAGTGGGAAGCAACGAGTACGCTCATGACATTGTGGCTTTTGAGATTGTAGGCGACAGTCTGCGACCATTGTACAACTTTAAAATTGATTAGAGATGGAAGAAGACATAACAATAGATTGGGAGACTTTTGTCAAGTCACAGTTGCATTGGATAAGAGTGGTCTACAAAGTAGAAGGCAGGCAAGAAGACTTGCAAGAAATATGCAATCTCTACAAGGAGTTTGCCGACAAGAAACGCCCCGTTATGGAAACTGACGAGAAGCCAGGTTGGGAAGGCAACATCATTTTAGCTCTCGGCATAGACTATGGCGACTGCAATCTTTGTGGCAACATTCTCCATTGTGACCTTAAAGATGGAGTTCTCAAAATGGAAGCTGAGGAAGTCGCATTCATCACCGATTTCAAGATTCTGGTTGAAAATCACTACAAAGACATGAAAGTCTATTTCATCACGGAAGACAATGAAGGTGACATTTACACCACCAACGATGCCTACCGCAAGTATTTCCACGGCTTGCCGAGCGACTACATTGTTGTTCCTTAAACCATTGAAAAAGATAAAAAATAGAGACATGGGAATAAAAACATTCTTTGCATCACTAATGATGCTGATAACCATAGCCGTTATGTGCTCGCCGCTGTACCTTGTTTGGCTCGGATTTACGATGAACGGATCTATAGTTGTGCGTATATGCTTGATAGTCGTTGGACTTATCCTGTGCAGACTATTCAAACCAATATCCAACTTGTTTGACAAGGATTTCAAGATCTTCTAAAAGCCGGATGTCGAGTCTTTTCTAAAAAGTCTAAGACATCCTGTTGGCTGTACCAGTACTTATCACCAATTTTTGAATAGGCGAGCAATCCTTGCTCTCTGTATTTTTGTATAAGCCGTTCTTCAACACCAAGCACTTTACACAATTCTTTATTGTTGTAATATTGCGGTTGAGTAACACATTTATCTTTGAGCATAGAGACTTTTAGAGTTAAGTCTCTGACTTTCGACACAATGGCTTCCCATTGTGTCTTTTCAATAAGCAGCATCTCTTTCTTTTCTGTCATAATTTAGTAAATATTTAACCTTACGTCATTCAATCTTTCTATCTTGTAACTTTTTGTAATGCAAAGATAACAAACAGAATTATTTATGACAATTTTCTTCAACCAACGCCCATTTTTTTTCAACTAATAGGCATATTGTGATGCTAAGATTGTAATGCGAAGATTACAAATTCTTAGCGCAAGCTCAGCCTATTGTTCGGCACAAGCCTTGTCAAACGCCTTTTTAAGCCATTCTTTCTGTTCGGCGATGGTCATGTTGCTGTTGTCGAGCACCAACGCATCGTCAGCCTGGCGCAGAGGCGAGGTGGCGCGATGCGAGTCGATGTAGTCGCGCTCCTGAACGTTCTTCAGGATGTCGTCAAAGCAAGCGGGCATGCCCTTGGCCTTCAGCTCGTCATAGCGGCGTTGGGCTCTCACCTCAGCGCTGGCCGTCACAAACACCTTCAGTTCGGCTTTAGGGAACACCACGGTACCTATGTCGCGGCCGTCCATGACGATGCCTTTGTCTTCGCCCATCTTCTGTTGCTCCTTGACGAGCTTCTCTCTTACGGCAGGTATGGCGGCTATGGGACTGACCTTTTGCGACACCTCCAGCGAGCGTAT
>OIYR01001798.1_pt1 | contig 10138 bp, 11 predicted proteins | sample 1588221 | NCBI WGS metagenome assembly OIYR01 (sample SAMN03283292) | human gut metagenome | biome: human-associated habitat; material: feces | host: Homo sapiens | place: Peru | collected 2012 | reverse complement strand
AGACGCTGCAGAAGTATCACGTCAATGTGATGGATATTGAAAAGAAATCTTGTGACGTGGATGACTTTGATGTTTCTCCGGAAATGATGACTTCAGCGCTTCCGCTGCTTTATCAGAGCGGTTATCTCACCATCAAGAAGTATAACCCGATGTTGCATCGCTATACTTTGGAATATCCTAATAGAGAGGTGAAGATAGGTATGCTCAAGAGTCTTGCGCCTAACTATCTCTCGCCAATATCTTTGGATAATAACAGTCTGGTGGGTGATTTCCTTGAAAAGCTCTATGATGCAGACGTAGAGGGGGCGATGGTGCGCCTGAAGGCATATCTTGCCAGTATCTCCAATCGTCTGAGCAACAAGAGTGAACGGGATTTCCAGACCGTATTCTATCTTATCTTCAATCTGATGGGTGCCCACATGAGGGTAGAAGAGGATAGTGCGATAGGCAGGGCTGATGCCGTGGTGTATATGCCGGATGCCGTATTTGTATTCGAGTTGAAGTATGATGGTTCTGCTGAGGAAGCTATCAGGCAGATAGATGAAAAGGGATACCTGATTCCATATTCTGCCGATAGCAAGCGTTTGTTTAAGATTGGCGTAAATTACGACAGCACTCAGCGTACCATAAGTGATTGGATTATCAAGGAAGATTAAAAAAACGATACTGGTAATTGGTCGCAAGAATATATCTTCTTGATTGCGAGAATATATCTTTTGGAGTTCAAGAATATATCTTTTGGGGTACAAGTAAGTATCGTTTGAGGTACAAGCATATATCTTTCTGGGGGCAAGAAAGTATCTTCTTGATTGTTGTCTCTATGCTCAGCAGACTTGCTGAGCCTAGTCGGCAGGTCTGCTGACTGCAGTCAGCACGTCTGCTGAGCCTAGTGGCATCACCTTCTAATCGTACAACTATACACCTCTTAGTTGTACGACTATACACTTCTTAGTTGTACGACTATATACCTCTTAGTTGTACAACTATACACCTCTTAGTTGTACGACTATATACCTCTTAGTTGTACGACTATACCCCTTTTAATCGTACAACTATATACCTCATAGTTGTACAACGATACATACCTTTTCCCATCTTTTTCGTTGCTATTCTCCGCAAATTTGCGGAGAATAAGCCAAATAATCTCCGCAAAACTTGCAATATTCGATAAAACAACTTATCTAGCATAGAAGTAATGAATATGTGACCGCACACATGGCATTAGGTGACAATAGGAATCAGCCTTATTGCCACCCTTTATTTGCAGTATATCAGATACTTATACTGCGTGTGGCATTAGTGGCATTATTATAATATCTTTCGCCAAGTAAGAAGGGACATAAGGCAATGACAGATCGCAAGCCCGCTAGACTATAAGATAGCCTCCTTCACTAGACTCTTAATATAAGAATCAGAGACATTCTCCATATCACTTTTATCAAAGATAGAAAGAAATGTTATCGAAATTCTATCCGGTTCTATCTTTTTCAAATTATAAGTCAAAACCCGGGCACCTCCACTTTTTCCTTTTCCTTTAGAAACGATTTGCATTCTTGTCTTATAAACACCACCACCTAAGGAAGTTCCTTGAAAAGGAGCCTTCTCTAAAGAATCCAAGAAATCATCGTAGTCTTGCCGAAAAGACTTATATTTCTTTGCCAAAGCTTTGGCTCTCCGCTCAAATTCAGGGAGATAATGAAATTCGACCTTCATTTTATTTAAATAAATTTCGAGCATCAGGAAGTTCGGTTCCTGATGCTTCTGCCTCACGGAGTTCTTTAAAAGCCTGTGTCAGACTTTCCTTCACCACCAATCTCTGTCTCATAGCTTCAGCATCTACATCTTCCTGTAGTAAGCGCTGGGTAAAAGCACTACGAACAGCTTTTGGCTGGCTTTTAAAAAGCGCCCATAACGCATCTAATGGACTTACCTTCTGATTATCTATTGTTAATGTTGCCATAATCTTCTCCTTTAATTAAATATCTCTCACAAAAGTACACTTTTTCTCTGAAAGCACCAAATTATATCTGAAAAATATGCGAAAAAAAAGTCTTTTTTCTGCCCAAAAGGGAAACTCAAGCCAGTCAGGTGGCAAAGGACACCTGAAGGACTTGCGTACCTGCTAATTTCTCTCTTCATCATCCGATAAGGCAAATTCCTCTATATAGAATTTCTCCTTAATATCGTTTATGATAGCTTTTTTCTGCTCCCCGCTGGAGTCTTCTTTCTCGAACGCAAGTATCAGATAATCATTGGATTTTGTTGGTGAGAATATCTTGCCGATAAGCTTTCTGAAATTCCGGCTGACGAATTCTTCTACTTGCGTATCTTCTTTCGGCGTGAGGCGATAGAACTCATATCTTTCATCCAGCATCTTCTGGATTTCATCCCGGAACATCTTGCGAACTCTGTTTTTCCACGAGAATTTCTGGTGCTCATTATGACGGGCATACAGAGATACGACATAGAGGAAGTTTACATCGTAATGGAAGACTAGGAGGGTGTCTCGATCGAACAGGCGGTTATTGAAATGCTGAGTATTGAAGCACTTATGTTCCCTGTCGGTTGACGATACCTGGTCTGAGAACGATAGATTCTCTGCCATCTTTGCGCTGATGAAGAAGTTCGGAATGATGTTATATCCTTCCGTCAAATCATCACGGAGCTTTGGTACGTAGCCAAAGTTACGCTTGTCGTATTGAAGTTCTTCATCGTCCTTGTCGTCATTCATAAAGAGGTTCAGGTTCCACTGAATGATATTTCTGGCGTACGTAAACTGCTTATATACTGATTCCTTTCCGATGGCATGGCCAAGTTTGTAATATTTGCTGTCACCGATGTAATAAACAGGCTCTGGGTCTCTGCTTGTAATCAGGTTCTGGTAGGTGTACAAATGGTCTATGCGTTTGCCATCAGCCTGTTCTTTCAGACCAGCTGGGATGTTCTTTTCTCCCAGAAGTTCATCAATAATGGCTTCGAAAACGATATTGAAATTCTTAACCAGAAGATACTCTTTGCGTTCCTTCTGGATGTTCATGCGCTTGGCGTTGTCAAAGAAGTCATAGCATAACTGCCAGAGATATAATGCTTTATCAGAAAAGTACTTGTATTTAATCTGGAGGAGTCTAGTCTTTCCTAATCCATCAAGATATGTATTGAAGCGATAACCTTTGATCAACTGGAAATTGCAGTTGATATGATTGGTGAAACCATATCTTTCGCTGATATAGTTCAGGATAGAATAGAAAATAATCAGTAACTCTTCATCGAAGTTGATCTGCTTTTTCCTGTTGACAGGATTGGTGTAAACAGGACTGTTTTTGCAGACAATGGCTCTTGTGGTGGATATGGTCTTAGACCAATGAATGCGGTTGTAACCAGAATGGATGTTCTTCAGGATGAAGAAGATGAAATCCTGGTTATGCTTGTTGAAGTCGATGAGAGCCAGCAGGATATCGAGGAATGTATTGTTGATTTGTCGGGTACTTTTGCCAAGACATGCTATTTTCTGGTGATATACAATACCGTTTCTGGTGGTATTGTTGTAAACCTCGATGGTGCGGTATATCCAGACGGAGAACTCATAGATAAAGTCTTTCTCGTGTTGAGAAAGAGGGTTATTCTGGTTCAGGTTGACGATGTTTTCTGGGGCGTATTTGCCAAAAACTCTTTCGCCTTCTGGAGTGTCTTCCAGCAGTACCTTTGGCAAAATAAAGACGCAATCGTTCAGTTGGGTATTGTAGTAATACCCAACATAGTTAACGCTGACGTTGCCATCAATGTCCTGCATGGCGTCAATGCCGTGCAGGACATCCCTGATCTGTTCAGCCTGATACTGATGTTCTTCTATGAGGATTCTCATAATGTCTTTATTTTATTGTTTCTACAGTCCAGCCTTGTTCTTTTGCGAATTTGATAATCGAATCAATGTTTGTTATATTCCACCAATTGCTTACATAGAACTCGACTCCATCAGAAGAATAGAATTTTCTTTTTTTATAAAAGCCATAGGCTCTTTTCTTGTAACTATCTATAGCGTTTTCTATTTCCTGACGAGTGACGATTAATCCTATGAGCTTCAGTTCCTTTCCAAGCATCGAGTCTGGGAAGGTTTCTTTGATTTCTGAATATTTCATCTCGGGATGTTCATTCAGATATTGTTTAATGATGGAAATACCTAATTCACCTTTACCAAGCGGCTTAGAGCCATTTAATTTGTACTTTGTATTATCGTTGCCTTTAGTTTCGTTGTTGCTTGGGGCAGCATCAATATTTTCCTCTTCTTCTCCTTTTTCAGGGATGAATTCATCTACTCCCAAATTTTCCAGGAACAACTCAACATTAGCTATATCAACGTTAGTCTTGCCATTCTTATCCTCATAGAATCGGTCGAAAGACAGAATCTTGCCCTCTTCATCCTGAAAGTCCTTATCATCGAAACCATAGTCCTTAAACACATCATTCCAGAGATAGAAGATAACCTTACTAACGAACAAATCGGCATCGATTTCTCCATCTTTTGCCTTGCAGAAGAAATAGCCGAGTTTCTTGTCTTCAGAATTGGTAAGTGAACCAATCAGCTTATTAACCTTGCTGATAAATGACCACCAATCATATTGCTTATCACCCGTGTTGATATACCAGTTGAGAGGAGCATTGGTTTCTTTGTTACGACCTTCACGAATAGGCACATACTTCCAATCCCAACGACGCTTAAAGGCAGAGTCAATAGGGAAGAGACTCTGGTCGCTGGTATTCATTGTTGCCCAAATATAGAGGTTTGAAGGCAAAACAAGTCGTTCTCCCTTCATGATGAGACTTACCATATTGGCTTCGCCATAGAGCTGATTGATTTTGTCTTTATTCGTAATCTCCCATCCTTCAAATTCCTTTTTAAGATATTTCTGCATATCCTTATCTGCAACGATAGGATAATCAGAAAAACCATATTCGTTGCGATCGAGCAATTGGAACAGGTCACCAAAGATCTGGGCGCAATTTCCTCTGTTTATTTCTTCGATGATAAGATATTGCTTTTTGCCGGATCCAAGTTTCTTCCACGCTTTCACATAGGCTTCGAGAAAAGCCTGAGGAATGAACTTATAGGCAATTCTGTCTTCCTTTACAACCTTTCCGGTTTCCTCATCAATAACCTTTTTGCCATTACAATCTCGGAGTACAACTTCTTCTGTAATAGGTTTATAAGTACCTACAAAAGAGGCGTAATCAGAGTCTGGATGGAATGTAGAACGAATAACGTCTTCACCAAAGGTCAAATCCTTGATAGCCTTCGATTTACCAGTGCCTGGAGCACCATAGTAAATCTGCTGAAGTCCGTTGGCTTGTGATAATTTATTTTCAGTTTCAAAAGAATCATTAGTACTACTTTTTCTCATGAGTTCATTCTTGGGGTCAAGAATCATTTTTGCCATTGCTGTTAATGTAGCACTGTATCCGTATTCGAATTTATCAATGTCAGATAATTCCTTAAGGTCAGATCTGGCATCTTCTGCTTTTTTATTGGGGTTCTTCTTATAGTAATCTATAAATTCTCCCAGTAATTGTTTGGATATGGTTCGAGTACTAATAATACCTTTGCTTTCTAGTTTTACCTGATAGCAAAGTCTGTCTTTATCTGCAATTGTAAGGCGTCCGTCTGTAGATTGGTCGCCAACCATAAGTTTATCGTAATCTTCCATATTGTTCTTTATTTGATGTTTAGGCAAAAGTATAATTACATGAAAAATAGTTTTGCCTATTATTGATTTTCTTCGATAAGTTTGATAATGCTTTTTAAAAAATCATGGGCGGGTAGTAGCATATTTTCTACGTCAGATTTGCTAACATCATATTCGCAGTTATAATCTGCTTTCATCCTTAATTGTTCCATCCTAGAGAAAAAAGCACCAAGTTCTTTGTCGATTTTACCAGTTTTTACAAAATTCTTGCCAAATACACCTAATGTGCCAGCATGAGTATGAGCAGAGAATCCATAATGTATCAATAGAGCTTGAGTTGCATGGAAGCAAGAATAGTAAAACCTATTGGCTGCCAAATCCCACAATTCCAATGATATCATTTGTTTTGCTTCTACTATAAATCTTTTTGCTTTTTCTAGACGGAGTTCTACCAAAGAACTTCTTTCATCGTTTGTTAGCCCCATAAACTTACTCCTTCCTTTTCTACGTTTTTATAAAATGGTGTAATTTTATATTTCTGCCATTCTTTAGCAGAATACATTACTGGGTTTATTTCTTTTCCTAAATCCCAGCCTAGCTCGGTAAGAGGATAGGTAACATTGTCATAATCAGAAGGAAGAAGCTGTTCCTTGTCTAAGATAACAAGAATGTCCCAGTCGCTGTCCTCTCTAGCGGTACCTCTAGCTTGTGAGCCAAAAAGTATCGCTTTTCCGTATGGTGGCATATTCTTTGCCAGGCATTCACGGATGGCTGTCAATGTATGTTCTAGTTCCTTCTTCATATTGCAAAGATAAGATAAAAACTTGAATCAGACAAGTAAAAGCCTTCTTTTTTATGAATTATTACACGAATTACAAGGCTTTTGATAGAATGATTCTAAAAAAGTGGGAATTGTCGGTTATGACACTATGACACTTGTGACACTTGTTTTCTAAAACTTTCCTCACGCGGGCGGGCAGGAAAAATTTTCCAGAAAGGCTTCCCGCCCGCCTACGTGAGAGAGTTTTCAAGAAAACCCTGTCATAAGTGTCATAAGTGTCATACCGGAGCAAAAAATCTCCAGTAGCCTAAGTAAGTCACTTACGGGGTGTAAGTAAGTCACTTATGCTTCGTAAATAAGTCACTTAGGCATCCTGAGCAAGTCTCTTACGGACCGTAAGTAAGTTACTTCTTCAGAAAAAGACGTGAAAATCAGTGAGTAAACGTGAGAAACCGTGAATGGCGGATTCTGAATGTTGTATCTTTGCATTGTGATTCAGAAAGGACCACGGGCAATGCGCAGCGCCGATTAACTTTAATAATTTAACCATTTAAACGTTATGATCAGAATTGTCTTATACCAGAACACGAACCAGAAGATTGCCGAAGCTTACGGCAAATGTTTTCCACGAGTAGTATCCGATGAGACCATCGGACTCGAAGAGCTTGCCGCTCATATGGCTAGCCACAACACCCCTTAGTATATTCGAAAGACTTGGCCGACTTCCTGCCACTGAGGCTAAGAGATTCAGCCCTTTCTGGCCGTGTGGGGGCAAGGTATCTAAAGTACCGCTGCACAGACCTTGCGGAACCAGTCGAGTTTCTTGCCGCTCATTTCTGCTATGGATAAGTTCGCTTTGTTCACATCTTCTGGCTCAAATTCATAATAAGAATCTTCAGTAGGGAGATAATCCTCCGGGAGATCTTCTATGGAGTGGGCCTGGAAATTGTGATGATTGCCTTCTTCATCAATATCGACAGTATATACAATGTCGTCTAATGGCGAACTTAATACGTTACGCAATGTTTGCTTTTTATTCGTGTACTTTTGTATATTGTCGTAATCGGTTCTGATGAACATCCAACGATTGTTTGTATCATCTTGGTCTATCCAATAGAAGAGATAGTTGTCACCTTTGTTGGTTACGTAGTGTGACAACAATGGTCCATCGAAATATATCAGATCGGCCACCTTCTTGAATTTATCGAAATTGCGCTTCTTGATGCAAATACCTTTTATTGTTTTCATAATTTTCCCTCCTCTAGTTTAAATGTTTTGGATAAGTCACATGATGGGAATTCAAACAAGTTATAATGTCCGTTGCTTGCTGGTGTAGTGATGTTGCCATCTTTGTTAGCCACAATTCCTGAAGAAATACTGTCACCTATAGCTTTGTATATGTTTCTCATATTTATTGCAAGTAAGTGATAGAACTTGATGGCTTTGTCCTTTTCCGTAAAGCAAGACAGAGCATATCCACCAACATCAACTTTTCTTTGGCCATTCATAATAGCACGTTGAGGCTTCATGATGTAGTTGGGGATGTAACTTTTGGACATATCTGTACTGAAAACGAATCTGAATCCTTTCAAATCGTTTGGCTTTACAACTTCGGGCATCTTTAGTCCTTGTTGTATCAATGCGTCTATTTCTGCTTGATACTTATATATTCCCATCTTTTTATGTTTTAAATCTGTTTGCAAAAATAAGAAATATTTCTCTTTTATGCAAGTTTTTAAGCTTTTTCTTTTGTGTTTTCATGAGAAAAGATTAATTTTGTATCGAATGGGGGGATTAGATTAGAAAAAGATGTCTTAATAAATAAAGCGTATGCCAGATAAAATGACCATAGAACAGCGCCACAATAACATGGCGGCAATCAAGGGCAAGGATACCAAACCGGAGATTCTTGTCAGGAAGTTCCTGTGGGCTAGAGGATTCAGGTATCGGCTCAATCATCCACGATTGCCGGGAAAACCGGATATTGTGCTCAGAAAGTATCGTACCTGCATTCTGGTGAATGGATGCTTCTGGCATGGACATGAGGGATGCAAGTATTATGTGGTGCCGAAATCGAATACCCAGTTCTGGCAGGATAAGATCAGGAGGAACCGGGAGAGGGACCATGAGGTGCTGCATCGGTTGGCAGAAATGGGATGGCATACTATTGTAATATGGGAATGCGAACTGAAACCGGCTGTCAGGGAGAAGACTCTGGAGTCGCTAGCCTTTACACTGAACCATATCTTCCTGGAAGATCATCATATCAGGAGGTATGAATTGCCGGAAGAAAAGCCGGCAATGGTGGCGGAGCCGGATCCAGGGCATCGTGATTAGTTATTGCGGAACTATTCTTGATTATCTTTTAATCTCTTTTCCAATTCCTCTATAGTCGGCATAGAAGACTTAAAGTCTTTCGGAAAGAGTTTGGATAGTTGATATTCTGATATTCCCATCGGTTCCTTGTATGATTCCAAGGCGTATTTCGCCACCACATTGTCTTTGTCCTTGCAGATGAGCAAGCCGATGGTCGGGTTGTCTATATCGGTCTTGAACTGATGGTTAATGGCAGATACATAGAAACTCAGTTGCCCCAAGAACGAAGGATGGAATGACTGGGCTTTTAGCTCAACGACCACATAGGCGTGGAGGTGGGTATTGTAAAAAAGCAAATCGGGGAAGAACTCCTGTTGACCTACTTCCAATCGAAATTGTCGGCCCATATAGGAAAATCCCTTTCCAAGTTCCAAAAGAAAACGTGTAACGTTGTTCACCAATTCATTTTCAATGTCACGCTCGTCATATTTCTCCCTAAGATTAAGGAAATCCAACTGATAAGGATCTTTTGTTATCTGTTGCGCTAAGTCACTCTGCACAGCAGGGAGCGTAGATTGGAAGTTTGTGATGGCTTTGCCGTCACGCTCATAAAGGTCGGTATCAAGCCAGTTGAGAAGAGTGTCACGTCCCCAATTGTTCTCCCAAGTCTTTCTTACGAAGAACAAGGCTTTGTCCATATCATTCTTACATTTATCGATGATACGGCGATGATGATCCCAAGGAATGAGAAAAAGCATCTTGAAATCGTCCGCAGCTTGCGGAACATTTGAGTCTGACAATGAATCCGAGAAAAGTTCCGCAGCCTGCGGAACTTTTTCACATAGTGGAGCATATAGTTTGAAAAACTTACTCATATAGCGCAAGTTTATGGGCGAGAATCCCTTCACCCCCGGCATTTCTTTCTTCAAGTCCTGGCTAAGATTCTTGTAAAAGCCAGAACCATAATTGTTGGTATATTGCTTAGCTTCAATGTCTCGTCCCAGCTTCCAATAGAAGTCTAACAGGTAGCCATTAGTAGCGCAAGAAGCCTTTAGGCGATGGCTGTAGAATCGTTCCTTGAGTTCTACGAGCCAGTCCTTATAGTCGCTATCATCATGAAGGACTACTGATAAGCTTATATTTTCCTTTGCCATCGTTCTTTCTTTTTATTTGCTGCAAAAATAAGAAATATTTCTCTTTTATGCAAGTTTTTGGGGGATTTCTTTTGTGGTTTCGTGAGAAAAGATTTTTTTTTATCGAATGGGGGCTCTAATGAAATTATTGAAGAGTATGTGGAGATAATGCAAAAACCTTAATTCCGCAACACTTTGATTTAACTTTATTTATAAGTTCCTGAGCAACA
>OIYR01001794.1_pt1 | contig 10174 bp, 10 predicted proteins | sample 1588221 | NCBI WGS metagenome assembly OIYR01 (sample SAMN03283292) | human gut metagenome | biome: human-associated habitat; material: feces | host: Homo sapiens | place: Peru | collected 2012 | reverse complement strand
CCCACACCGTGATGATATTTATTTTGGACTAAACGGCAAAGATGCACGAAATTTTGCAAGCCAGGGTCAACAAAGAAGCATTGTTCTTGCTTTAAAGTTTGCCGAACTTGAAATTTTTGAAAAAGAAATTGGAGAAGAGCCAATTTTGGTTCTTGATGATGTGTTCAGTGAACTTGACACAACAAGACAACGCAGACTCTATGAAAAAATGAGTAAATACCAAACAATCATAACAGGAACACAATTCAAGTTCAAACCTGTTTCTAATTTTGAAACAATCCGCATTAAAGAGGGAAATGTTGCAAGAAAAAAAGTGTCAAAATAAGGCACTTTTTCTTTTTGCGCTTTTTTAGGGCTGAAACAAAAATATTGTTTCATATTTTTGATTTGTCAATTTTTAAAATTGGGTCAAAAATTGGCTTTTTTTCAAAAATATATTTCATGCTCTCACGCTTTATTTTATATTTTCACATAAAGTTCTTTGCGCGGGGTTTATTTTGTGCTTAAAAGTGCCAATTTTGTCCTTATTTTATAAATATATATAGAGAATTTACCGCTTTCAAGTCAAAAATTAGAAAGTATATAAATAAATAAATAATAATTAATTAGTGAAATTATTATATCTAAAATTAATAATATAAATAAAATTATCATTAATAAATAATAATATAGCTTGACTAAGTATCTATTTTGCACTATAATATTAATTAAATGTAAACTTATATTTCAAAAAAAATTAAAGGGGTTAAGTTCATGAAAGTTATAGTAATAGGCTGCAACCATGCTGGAACATGGGCGGCAAAAACATTGAAGGCGGTTGACTCAAGCACTACCGTAGTAACTTACGACAGAAATGATAATATATCGTTTTTGGCATGCGGTATTGCTCTTTGGGTAGGCGGCGTAGTAAAAGACCCGAAAGGATTATTCTATGCGAATCCTGAAGGTTTAAAATCAGAAGGCATAGATGTTCATATGGGACATGAGGTAGTTAAAATCGATTGGGCTAACAGAAAATTAACGGTTAGAGAATTGAGAACGGGTAAGGAGTTTGAAGATAATTACGATAAACTTATACTTGCCACAGGTTCTTGGCCAGTAACTCCTCCTATAGAAGGTTTGATGCAACCTGGAACAAAATACGGTTTGAAAGAGGGAATTTTCTTCTCTAAACTTTTCCAACAAGGACAAGAAATAATTGACGAGATTAAAAGACCCGAAGTTAAAAGAGTTATGGTTGTAGGCGCTGGTTATATAGGCGTTGAGTTGGTAGAAGCTTTCAAAAATCATGGCAAAGAAGTTATATTAATGGAAGCTATGCCAAGAGTTATGGCAAACTATTTCGACAAAGAAATTACAGACGAAGCGGAAAAAAGAATTAAAGAGGCTGGCATAGAATTACATTTAGGCGAAACGGTTAAAAAATTTGAAGGCTCTGTTAGAGTTCAAAAAGTTGTAACCGATAAAGGCTCTTACGATGTAGATATGGTAGTTATGTCGGTAGGATTTAGACCAAATAGCGAATTGTATAAAGACTATCTTGAAACTCTTCCTAACGGAGCTATAGTAGTAGACACAACAATGAAGACGACAAAAGACCCTAATGTATTTGCAATAGGAGATTGTTCTACCGTATATTCGAGAGCTTCCGAAAAACAAGATTATATTGCTTTGGCTACAAACGCCGTTAGAATGGGAATAGTAGCCGCCAATAACGCTTTGGGAAGACATGTGGAATATTGCGGAACTCAAGGCTCTAATGCAATTTGCGTATTCGGTTATAATATGGCTTCAACGGGTTGGTCTGAAGAAACTGCAAAGAAAAAAGGATTAAATGTAAAAAGCAATTTCTTTAAAGATGCCGAAAGACCTGAGTTTATGCCTACTTACGAAGATGTATTAGTAAAAATAATATACGAAGAAGGAAGCAGAAGAATGATAGGAGCGCAAATAGCTTCAAAACATAATCATGCCGAAGCGATTCATGCATTCTCGCTTGCAATACAAAACGGTATGACTGTAGACCAGTTTGCATTATCAGATTTCTTCTTCTTGCCTCATTATAATAAACCTTTGTCTTGGATGACAATGGTTGCTTATACCGCAAGATAAGTAAAATATTATTATTCATGTTAAATCCTCCGATAAATTTTATATTTGTCGGGGGTTTTTATTTTGCTTCTGTTAGATTTAATAATTTTTTTCAACAAAAAATAACATTTAAAAGTTGACTATTAAATTTATATATGTTAAAATACTTAAAATTATTCGCTTAAATTTTATAATATAAATTAAAGCGTCAATTTGAAGGTGGTATTTATGTCAAAAATTAATTTTTCAGGGCAATCCTACGATATGCCTAAAGAAATGTCTTTATTAGACTTTATTAAACAAAACGCTAAAAAAGAATCTAAAGATACAATCGCCGCTAAATTTAACGGGCAAGAAGTAGATTTAACATATATACCAGAAACTGACGGAAATTTAGAATTGATATTTACTACAACGAATGAAGGACTTGAAATATTGAGACATTCTACTAGTCATTTGATGGCTCAAGCGGTTAAAAGACTTTATCCAAATGTTCAAGTTACAATCGGTCCTGCAATTAAAGACGGTTTTTATTACGATTTCGATACCGACAAACCTTTTACTGACGAAGATTTGCCTAAAATTGAAGCGGAAATGAAAAAAATAATAAAAGAAAATATTCCCGTAATTAGAAAGATAATGACTAAAAAAGACGCTATAGAATATTTTAAGAAAAATAACGAACCTTATAAAGTTGAAATAATAGAAGATATTGACGCCGATACGGTTTCTTTTTATGAACAGGGAGATTTTATCGATTTATGCAGAGGTCCGCATGTTCCATCTACGGGTTATTTAAAATCTTATAAGCTAATGTCGGTTGCGGGAAGTTATTGGCGAGGCGATTCTAATAATAAAATGCTATCGCGAATCTACGGAACGGCTTTTGAAAGTAAAGAATCTTTAGATAATTATTTGAAGAAACTTAAAGAAGCAAAAGAGAGAGACCATAGAAAATTAGGAAAAGAATTAAATTTATTTAGTTTTCATGATGAAGGTCCTGGTTTTCCTTTTTGGCATCCAAGAGGAATGATTATTTATAAAGAAGTTGAATCTTATATAAGAAAAGAAAATGAAAAGCGAGGATATGTCGAAATAAAAACTCCCGCGATTCTAAACGAAGAATTATGGCATAGAAGCGGACATTGGGATAATTATAAAGAAAATATGTATTTTACCGAAATAGACGAAACCAAATTTGCAATTAAGCCTATGAATTGTCCTGGCGGTTTAATCGTTTATAATTCTAATATTCACAGTTATAGAGATTTGCCTTTAAGAGTCGCAGAATTGGGTTTTGTTCACAGGCATGAACTTTCGGGAGCTTTGCATGGACTTTTTAGAGTTAGAGCATTCACTCAAGATGACGCTCATATATTTTGCACGGAAGAACAACTTGCCGATGAAATTATAAATACGATAGATTATTATTTGTCGGTTTATAAAGATTTTGGATTTAAAAATTTTGAAATATTTGTTTCTACGCGTCCTACAAAATCTATAGGCACTGACGAAGCTTGGGAACTTGCTACAAATTCTCTTATTAACGCTTTGGATAAATTAAATATCGCTTATAAAATAAACGAAGGAGACGGAGCTTTTTACGGACCGAAAATTGATTTTAATATTAAAGATGTTTTAGACAGAAATTGGCAGTGCGGAACTTTGCAGGTTGATTTTTCTCTTCCAATGCGTTTTGAAATAAGCTATGAAGGAAAAGACGGAAGAAAACATACTCCCGTTATGTTGCATAGAGCGATATTGGGTTCTATGGAAAGATTTATTGGAATATTAACCGAACACTATAACGGAAAATTTCCTTTATGGTTATCGCCTTTGCAAGTCGCTATAGTAAATGTTTTGAATGATAAAAATCAAATAGAGAGAGTTAAAGAAATAGCAAACGCTTTTAAAAACGAAAATTTTAGAGTTGAAATTGACAATGGAAACGATAATTTGGGAACTAAAATTAAAAAATACCGCTTGCAAAGAACTCCATATACGGTTATAATAGGAGCGGAAGAATTATCAAGCGGAAAGTTATCCGTTAGAATTCGTTCTTCAAAAGAATTAAAGGATATAGATTTAATTGAGTTTATAGAAAAACTTAAAAAGGAATCTAAGGAGAGAATGAATGATTCTATATTTTCTACATGAGGTAGAGAAATAATGGCAACCGTAAGAAAAGAAGGAGAGAGAATTAATCAATTTATTAAGGCAAGCGAAGTCAGAGTAGTGCATGATAAAAAAGGAAGTTTAGGCGTAATGAATATTAAAGACGCTCTTGCTATCGCTAGAGAAGAGAATTCGGATTTAGTGGAAATAGTGCCTAATGCCGAGCCTCCCGTTTGTAAGATAATAAATTACGGTAAGTATAAATTTGAGCTTCAAAAGAAAAATAAAGAAGCTAAAAAGAAACAGAAACTTGCACAACTTAAAGAGATTAAGATGCGTCCGCAAATAAGCGTTCATGATTATAACTTTAAAATGAGACATATTCATGAATTCTTAAGCGAAGGAAATAAAGTTAAAATTACGATAATATTTAGAGGCAGAGAAATGGCTCACACGGAATTTGGGTATGACCTTATCGCTAAAATTATGAAAGATTTGGAAAACGAAGCCACTACTGAAAAGCCTCCAAAATTGGAAGGAAAAAATTTATCTACGGTTTTAAATCCCGTTAAAGTTAAAAAAACTTCTTCGGATATTGATAAATCGGATAAAAAAGAAAATAAGGAAAATATAGAATAATTAAGCCCACTAACTATGCATACTTATCATATGTATAGACGAGCATAAATTAAAATTAAAAAATGAATTAAAGAGGAAAAACTATGAGAAATAAGTTGAAAACTAAAAGCGGAGCAAAAAAGCGTTTTAGATTTTCTAAAAGCGGAAAAGTAAAATTTGCTCATGCATTCGGAAGTCATAAATTTTTACATAAAAGACCCGATACGAAGAGAAAATATCGCAAAGCTAAAATAGCGGACGATACAAATATGGCTGAAATGCCAAGATTAATGCCTTATGGCGGATAATAAAGGAGATAAAAATGAGAGTAGTCAGCGGAACGGTAAGAAAACATAAAGTTAAAAAAATATTAAAAATGGCTAAAGGCTATTACGGTTCTCACAGTAAGCAAATGAAACAAGCTAAAGAAGCCGTAATAAGAGGATTAAAATACGCTTATAGAGATAGAAGACAGAAAAAAAGAATGATGAGAAGATTATGGACATTGCGTATTAATGCGGCTTGCAGACCTTTGGGAATATCTTACAGTAAATTTATAAACGGCTTAAAAAAGGCTAATATTATAATAGACAGAAAATCTTTATCCAATTTGGCTATAGACGATTATAAAGCTTTTGAAGCTGTGGTTGAAGCGGCTAAAAAATCTCTAGCATAATAATAAACTTCTTAAATAAATTTTAACCGTTCGTAAAAATTTACGGACGGTTTTTTATTTTAAAATTATCAAAAATAATTAAAAATTTACTATAATATTGCATATAACAAAATTAATAACCGAAGATATTTTAGAACTTTGTAAATATTTAAATATGAATGTAATAGAATATCATGATATAGACGATTGTCGTAAAGACGGTTTTATAATAGTTATACAAAAATAAATTAAAAGCTACTATATATTATAAAATCGGACAGAAGTCAATTATATAAAACTAACTTTTACCCGAAATTTATAACATATAAAAAAATTAAAACGAATAATTTTAAATTATATTTGAACATCCTCGCTATAATCTATTCCATCTATTTCAAAACCATGCATATTCATATAATCGCATCTAAATAAAGACATATCCGCTAATTCTTTAACATTATCTTTATTTAATTTATTCCAATCTTCCAAAACTTCTTTTTGAACATCGTCTCTCAATTCCCAATCGTCAAGTCTTATTCTATTTTCATTGTCAAGCGGAACATTTTTACCTGAAAATAATTTTTCGCTTAATAATCTATACATTTGCTCTATGCATCCTTCATGAAGTCCTCTTTTTTTCATTATCCTAAATAATATTCCAATATATAAAGGAACTGTCGGAATAACGGCGGACGCTCTTGTCACAACAGCTTTATTAACCGAAACATAAGCATGCCCTTTTATTTTCTCTTGCATTTTTTTATCCAAATCATGAGCCGTTTTTTCCAAATCGTCTTTTGCTTTCCCGATTGTTCCGTCTCTATAAACCGCTTTAGTCATTTCTGGACCTATATAAGAATATGCAATATTTATAGCGTTTTTTGAAAGCATATCGGCGTCAATCAAAGCGTCTGTCCATAATTGCCAATCTTCTCCTCCCATAACTTTTATAGTATTTTTTATATCTTCTTCGTTTGCGGGTTCGATTGAAACATTTAATAATTCTTCCGTCATAAAATCTATTCCCATTCCGTTATAAGTTTTTCCAATTGGTTTAAGAGTAGAACGATAAAGTATTCCCGTTTTTTCGTCCATTCTCACGGGAGCGGCTAAACTATAAATAAATAAATCTATCTTTCCGTCAAAAAACGATTTGGCTTCTTTTATAACTTCTTCTTTTGAAGCGTTTAAAAAAGCGTCTAATATTAAAGTTTTCTCTTCAATTCCGTCTTTTTTTGCAAACTCGCTAAAAGCCTCGTTATTATACCAACCTGGCGTAGCCGTTCTTCTTTCTGTAGCTGGTTTTTCAAAAGAAACTCCAATAGTTTTTGCGCCAAGTCCGTAAGCTATCGCTATTCTGCTTGCAAGTCCATATCCGCCCGATGCTCCGAGTATCAAAGCGTTTTTTACATTAGATTTTATTTTTGGTTGAGATTTTACATAATTAATTTGATTTTCAACTTCTTTTTTACAACCCAAAGGATGAGCCGTAATGCATATATTATTTAAAATTTTAGGTTCTACTATCATTTTTATCTCCGATTAATTATTTTTTATATAAACATATATACTTTATAATAAAATAAAAAAATTTTCAATAAATTAAATATGCTAATTTTATTTTACTAATCCATATAAAAATTTAAAACAATAAATGCAAAATTGTATATATTTTTTCTATAAATATAGCTATAGTCAAAGGCAATATTCCCATAAACATAAAAACAAATAAAGTAAAAAATATAAATATTATTAACAGCAATGTAATAATCGTATATTTAAATATATTGGCAAACATAAAAAATAATCCGTTTTATATATTATTTTTCTTATGAGCAAAAAAATAAATATTATGTCCCATAGCGCGCATTTTCTCCTCGTATAAAGTAATTCCGTAATTTTCAAGTTTTTCAGTATATTCTTTTTCTAAAATGTTTTTAAAAATTTCGGATTCTTTATATATTGGATTCATTATTTTTAAAGCGTAATTGTCATCGTCAGTTGCAGAATAAAATATTCCATTATCTTTAAGTATAGAATAGATTTTATTTAAAAATTCTTTATTAAATATTCTTCTATGCGAATGTCTTTTTTTGGGCCAAGGGTCGGGAAAATTCAAATAAATATTGTCGAAACTATATTTCTTATTAAAATATTTTTCTATAACGGAATTTGCCTCGCCGAATATTATAGTAAGATTTTTTATATTTCTTTTATAAGCTTTCTCTACCGTTTTTTTAGCCGCCTTAAAAGAATATTCTATTCCTAAAAAATATTTGTCTTTATTATTAATTGCAAGTTCGACAATAAATTTTCCATTTCCGCTTCCAATTTCCAAATCAATATTTTTATAACCGAATAATCTTTTTTCAAGTTCGTTTATTATAATATTATTGTCTGTTATATTAAAGTCGTCAAGTATATATTCTTCTAAAATATTTTGATTAAGATTTAAACTTCTTATAATAATTCTCCTAAATAATTTTTATAATAAATTTTTTAAAATAAAGCTTTCAATCCTATATAATATCTGCCGTCTGTAGAACCTTGAAAACCGAAATAAACGGGCGAAAATTTTAAATAAAACGAATATTCAAAACAGAATGAATCTCTTTTTTCTTTATAAATTTCTTTTGTATTATTGTCTTTTATATAAAATAAAGGACGAATCGCAAAATTAATCATTTTCCATTCCAAGCCCAATTCAAATCTTAAATAATGAGCGTCATTTTGTCTCCAAGTATATTCGCCTAATATATTAATCCAAATCGTTTTATCTAGTAAAGGCAATTTTCCCATAGCGGATAATTGAATTATATGACGAGTATTATCATAACCGTAATTATGCGGAGAGAGATTATTTTTATCGTATTGATAAAGAAAATGAGTTTTAAAAAAATCTCCGTTTATTTTAAATAAAATAGCCAAAGGCGAAGATTTTTCAGAAAAACCTTGAGAATAAGAAAGTTCAAAATAATGTCCTATAAAACCCGCTCTTAATCCCATTTCATTATTTACTCTAGGCAAATACCAATGCGGAATATCTTCAAAATTTTCAGTTGCAGAATCGACAACCGAAGGAATAAGCATAAAAGTAGAACCGTTAATATCGTTTGCGGCTTTTACTCTAAAAGATAATAATATTCTTGTAAATGTTATCGTTTCTATTCCCGCATCGTAAAGTTCTATTTTTCCCGTAGCTTTATTTTTATTTAATATATCGAATTTTCCCGATAAAGTCGCAAAAGGCGTGGCGGAAAAAATCCAATCGTAATGAAAACTTTTGCCAAGCGAAAGATACATATCGGGCATACTAAATCGTTTTTTTTCTAAATTAGCTCCTATCAAAGTATTCATGTGAAACTCTATAGTTGATAATTCGTATAAAGCTCTTGAAGAAAAAGAATCTTTGCGAGGATTATCTCTTTTATAACTTTCATGAATATAATCGTAATCGATAAAACTTTCCGTTTCTCTTTCAATTTCCACAAGCGAAAAAAGATTTGCCATCGCCTTAAAAAATTTTTGGTCTTTTTCCGTATAAGGCGATTGCGCATAAATTTTTATATAACTTAAAAGCAAAGTCAATAATATTATTTTAAATAACATTCTCATTTCATTAATTTTACTATATAATTTAAAAATTGACAATTATGTCGTATATGATATAATTTATTAAAACGCTATTTTGGAGTTGTAAAGTGGAAGAATTTAGTATTTTAGAGAGAAAGGTAAAAGATTTATTAAACAGATACGAATCTATTTTGGCGGAACATAGAGCATTAACCGAAAATATAAGTTTTTTAAATAAAGTAAAACTCGAACTTGAAACTAAAATTAATTCTTTTAAAGAAGAAAAAACTATACTCGAAACCGATAAAAGAAATATTATAGATAATCTTAATAACCTTAAAGAAGAGAGAGATAATTTATTTAAACAACTTGAAGCTGCAAGAATAGAAAAAGATAATTTCAAAATAAACGCGGAAAAAACCGAAAAAGATTCTATAAGTTTAATAGAAGAAAACGATAATCTTAAAAATAAAATCAATTTAGTTAATTTGGAAAATGACAACTTAAAAAGAGAAAATACGGAATTAAAAAGCAAACTTTCTCAATTAATAAGCGATATCGACAGCGCAATGAAATATAATCAGGAATTTAATCAAGAGTCGATTCAAAATAAAAATAATAATCAAACATTTAATTATCATAAAGAAGAAATTGAAAATAAAAATGATTTTGAAAATACTTTAGATAATAAAGAAAGCGATAATAATGATAATGTAGAAAATTACAAAGTAGAAAAAGAAGAAGATTTTATTGAAGATAATATATTTTATAATAAAGAAAATAGCGATAATGAAATATCTAATTATAGTTATGAAAAAAATTCAAATATTGCATCCGTAAAAGTTTCAGAGGACGAAGACCCTTTTTCAAGCGCTTCCGATTCGAGTTGGGATAACGATATAAAAATTGAAGATGAAAATAAAGAATATAAATTTGAAGAAGAGAAAGAAAATATAGACGAAGAAATGGACGATATAAATAATAACGATGAAAATGAAGATGATTATTCATTTGAAGAAAACGAAGAAGATAATTATATGTTTGGAGACGATGAGGAAGAAGAATTTTTCTTTGATAACGAATCGAGATAAAAAAATAATAAATAGGAAAAATAATGAACAA
>OIYR01001793.1_pt1 | contig 10176 bp, 5 predicted proteins | sample 1588221 | NCBI WGS metagenome assembly OIYR01 (sample SAMN03283292) | human gut metagenome | biome: human-associated habitat; material: feces | host: Homo sapiens | place: Peru | collected 2012 | reverse complement strand
TAGATGTAATTACCCACTCATAGAAATCACGCCACACTTGCTTATTTAGAAGTCTCTGTGCTTCTTTTTCCTCAGATGTGGCTAAACTTGCACCATCTTTGGTTTCACCGCCCATATCATAGCGGAATTCAAAAGAGCCGTCCCAATCATTATATAGGGCATCATAAGCAGTATTTCCTGCTTTCCATTGTTCCTTGGTAATAGGATAAACCATATCACCACTACTATCCGTGACACCAGTTTGGAACGTACTATTTGCAAGAGTGTTATCACTTACTTCAATGACGAACTCTTTGAGATCATTTACATCATTTACTCTGGTTGCATCGGTTTTCTTGGAGTCACCGATGTTGCCCAAAGCGTAGTAATGCCAATCATTATCCTTAAATTCTCTATGTGTAGAGATATCAGGGTCAGTCTCCTTAATGAATATTACGCAATTTACAAATTCCATGCTATTCTTACACTTTGGATCTTTTTCCATAGCGACAGTTTTATATGGTAAGTAGTCATTATATCTCTTCTGAAGTAATGCATTGTTTGCATTTTCTGAGCTAGCAATATTGACTTTTAAATTGAACCAATTGTTTGGCACAGAATTTCTCGTCAAGCTAACCTTTCCAGAACCATCACTATACTTCGTTCCATCTCCAAGAATAAGCTCTGTTACGTACTCTGTATCCAAAGGGATCTTACTTACAATCTGATTCTTGCCATCTGCGCACATGATGATATCAATGTTTCTACCGGCATATCCATATTCATTGGAAGTCGTACCTTCAATTTTGTTATCCTAAAGGCTTTTTATCCTTTAGTTCTTATACTTACATAAATAAAAATACTTTATTAAATTTCCGTCTCTCTAAACCATTGTCTTCCATAAGCTGTTTTACGCTTACCATTTAGACACATACTAATTGGAGCAGAAATTCCATATTCTTTACCAGACACGATTCTGTCAGCTTCTCTAACGCCAGGAAAATGTTCAATATTCCCTTGCTTGTCTACAGAATAAATAGGCATTCTTATCTTCTCTGCAACACGTTCTATATGTGTCCCATAATGTGCGTTATAATCATTTGTACACCATTCAAGATTATCTACGCAATTATTTGTTTTATCTTCGTCTTTATGGTTGACCTGTGGTAAATTATCGGGGTTTGGAATAAAAGCCATTGCGACAAGTCTATGTACGGCTAGATGAACTCTATTTTCTCTTTTTCTGCCGTCTAGCTGTAAATCTATCTGTAAATATCCTTTAGTATCTTTATATGGCTTCATTATTTTTCCATTAATTTTATCATATTTGTAACTTTTTACTCTGCCTAAGTTACTTACTTCATAGCCTTCATATCCTATAGGTTTCCAAATTTCTTCCATGTAAGCACCTCCCGTTTATGTCTATTTATAAAAGTATTTTTATTTATTTTGTATAAGTTCAGCATATCTTTTTGCCATAGCTATTATAGCCGTAGGCAGTGCGAACTCGTGGATTCATTATATTCTCTTATAATAAGAGGTTCAGAATCTATGCGTTGCATGTGACTATGTTTTTAAGCATAGCCTTCCATTCTGATTTGCATTTCAGCATTCCAGATTTCTTTCGCACTTCTTATGTATATGTTTCCATATACAAGGGGCAAGTTTTACGTTCGCCCCGCATGGTAGCAGTTAATAAACTTCCAGTTATCAAGTACAGGGTCTCCACCCTTATAAATACACTCAACATTCGTTCCTTTAACATAGTCCTTCTTATCGTTAGTGAAGTGAGGACATTCAATCTTAATAACCCTCAACTGAGGACAAGCATTTGCTACAGATTCAGGAGTTAAAGCATTGTTTTCATCATAAATCTGATTACGGTTATATCTTGCAATCATTTCATCAGAATCTCTGGCATCTGCAATAAAGTTAGAAAGAATGTTAGAATCAGTCAGAGCAGAAGTATAAGCCTTCATACGATAAATATGAACATCACAATCTGTAGAGCCAATAGTAATAGGTACAGGCTCGTACTGATACAGTCTATGAGTAGAGTCATAAATCATTGGCCTTAAACCAACACCGTCCTCATAGCTCATAATAACGGCTGTTGCATCAGGATTATCTTTATCGAGTGAGTTAATGTTAAACTCAAACTCAATAACATCTTCTTCACTATAAGGAATATACAGACTCTTAATACTAGACTTCAAATACGCTTCATGAACATTCATTTCCAAACCAACAACGGTAGAGTCTGCTTGACAAGTCAAAAACGTTGCGTTTGCTTTTCTAACGTTCGTAGTCTTAAAAATGCACTTAAATTCAGAACCATAAGTACTTGCATCTCTCTCAAATAGGTTATAATTTATAGTAGCAGTTGTTCCAGCTTTAACACAGAAATACTGATTTCCGTCACTATCAATCTGATACCCACCATTTGACCAGTCGAAGTTGTCAGAAACGGTCATAGTGACATTCGTGCTATTGTCTTTCCATAGTCTGTCTTCATCACTGTTTGATAGACCGGTTGGGTTAAAGTCAAATGCGAGATTAGCAGTAATTGGCTCAATAGTAATGCCAAGCTCCTTAATGTCCATCACAATCGTTAGTGTTGTACTCTTGCAAGTAATAGTAAGCGTATGTTCACCAATATCAGAAGATTTATACGCCCAAACATCTGATGTGCCAGACATAGTTTGAGTTGCGATAACCTTCCCGTCAACACTTCTCGTAATAGTTGGTGTTTCTGTCTTTGGATCAAATACATAGAATGGAATGTTTGTAGAGTTATACTGTTTGGCCTCCACCTTGCCATAATGGTCATATCTATAAATACAACCAATGACAGGAGTCTCACTATTTTCATCATACCAAATTATATCCTTAAATATATGATCCGTTTCGACACTCTTTCCGTTAATCGTTGCAGTAATATAGCACTCAAGTAAATGTGCTCCGTGTTCTTGAGCGGGGAGTGTATAAGACTGTAGTGTACCAGATGAACTTGTAGCAACAGTCCCTATTTCAGTCCCATCAAGAACAAAATGCACAGTTTTGTTTATTGCGCCATATGGTGTATATGTAAAGTTCACAGCCTTGTTAGCTTCATATGCAATCTTGTCGCTAAATGAAGATTCAAGTCTGACATCAACCTTTTGCACAGTCCAAGATTTAACCGCAACACTACCAGCAGCGTCTACAACTGTTAAAACAAATTTTTGAGTGCCAATATTCACATGTTCAGTCATGTCAAAAGTATTAACACCCTGAACTAATGCTCCAGTGGATAGAACGGTATTTCCGAGTTTCCAAGTATAAGTACCATCAACTGACTCTCCATCGCTATCTGTTGAAGAATAGTTGAAGCTTATTTCTACTTTGTCAGTTGTTGTGACAATAATGGGAGACTCGGTAATACGCTCAACCTTAAGAGTAGTGGTTGTAGTGCCTCCGCCACCTCCACCAGTAATTACAAACTGACTTTTAACTTCTTCTTTTTCATTTTTAACTTCATAAAGTGTAAATACGTTTTCTGCTTCGTCTCCCGTCGCAAGAGTGGCATTGCCATAGGTGGCGTAATATGTATAACCCTCTGTATCTAGGCTATCTAAATCTTGTCTGATGCCATCAACTGTGCGGCTTAGAGAAGTAATATTTGTGGTATTTGAATCAATATCAGTCTTTAATGTTGAAATTTTATTATCTACTTGTGTTTTGTTATATGTGTCTCCACCAATTATGCAAAATGCATCGTCAATATAACGATAATGTACATATGAGCCATCGGCGTTCTTTACATAGTAATCTGAATATTCGTTTCCTGTCTGTGGTAGTTCTTCTACAATATGGGCAACAGTTCCTGCAACCATCTTCCATTCGTTGTCAATCCATTTGTAGTAAAAACATCCTGCATCAGAATGTAGGATATAATCTGTTTCTTTCTCACCAGTTGTTGGAAGTTCGGTCACAACTACAGTAGAAGCACCCTTAAACTCGTCCCACTTTTGTTCACCATTGTCAGTAATCCACCAGTATTTCGTATAACCAGTCTTGGATTCGTTAGGAACAAGATAGAAAGTTCTGTCTTCGCCAGACTCTGGTAGTGTGTCTACGACTTCAATAGAATAAGGTTTATATTCAGAAATAGCCTTATCCGTATATGTGTTGGCCTGAGTAACTGCGTCCGTACCATCTGTGATACCAAGACCAGTAATGTCGTCCTTTGTAACCTCGCTTACATCACTAACATGACCAGTACTATCAACTGTAATTTTATATAGACCAGATACTCTTGCGTTATAGATAGGGTGACTATATTTATTCGCTCCATCTTCAATACCGGAGAGTTTATTCTTTTCTGTGGTAGTATAATCATTTGTTGATAAACCCTTACCACTTACCTTATCAACCTTATTATTATTAACCTTGTCTTGTACACTTTGTAAAACAAATGTATCATCTTTTGTTAAATTTTTTGGCAAACTAACAGTATGAGTACCATCAGTAAGCTCGGATGCCTTTATTCCGGTCTGTAATGTATTTTTTGTTACAAACTCATCATCGGCGGTTAATTTGGGCAATCTAACAATATGAGTGCCATCCGTTAGATTCTCTAAATTGTATGTTCTGCCTCTAACAGTAACTTTATTTATATAGGCCATTAGTTTTCATTCCTCCTTGTATAGTCTAAAAAAATAGGAGAGGCGTAATGCCTCTCCTATTAAATAAACTACTTAATGTGAAGAGGCAATGCCACTTAGATAATGGTACTAGCAGTACCACAGTCGAAAATAATATAAGAACCCTGTCCTAGGTCATCAATATTATGATTGTGGTCTAGCTTAGAATAGGTATCATCATGGTTGTGATCGGCTGCGGCAAACTCAGAAGCGTTATGAGTCAGAAGATCCCCAGTAACCTCAGAAGCGTCTAGCTTACCATTGATCTTGGTAGCAAGAGCATCTACAAGGTCAGTCTCGGAAACCTTATCCTTACTAGCAAGAGCGCCAGTAGGAACGGTAACGTCAACAGCCTTAGCAGTAGGAGTTAGAGCAACGCCGTTAACTTTAACGGTCTCAATGACGTTAACCTGAGCGCCAGTGGCAATACCTTCTAGCTTGGTCTTCTCGTCGGTGGTATAGTCATTGGTAGATAGACCCTTACCTTCTACCTTGTCAACCTTCTTGTCAATGTTGCCCTGAAGGGTAGCCTTGGCGGCGTCAACGGCGTCCTTAACAGTCTTTGCGACGGAACCGGCATCGGTATCTTTACCATTTAGTGTAGCAATAGCAGTAGTATTCTTCTGAACTTCACCAGATAGGGTGCTATATTCACCTTGGTGGGTAGAAGCGTAGTCAATTAGCTCTTTAAAAGTATTGACTGTACCATCTTCGCTAACCTTTGTAGCAAACTCATTAATAGCATCTGCAACCTTCTTATCGACAGAACCAGCAACAGTAGAAGCACCATTTAGAGTAGCAATAGCGTCAGCGTTAGACTTAATGGAAGCTTTAACAGCAGTATCATTATAAGTCGCGGCAGCCTGAGCGTCAGCAATCATTTCAACAACTGTCTTGCCATCGGTAACATCTCCGACCTTGCCAGATAGAGCGTTTACAGAGCTCTGAGCATCAGTGCCAGCTTTCTTTGCCGCAGCAATAGCAGAATCCTTGCCATCAGCATAAGACTTAGCAGAAGCTAGTGCTGCGTCAGCCGCACCAGACTCATCATAGGCATCTGCAGCAGTATAAGCTGCGGAGCCAAGACCATGAACCTTAACGTCAGTACCATTAAACTTTACAGTTCCATTAGCAGTGCCCTCTACTAGAGTATAGACAGTCTCTGGAATTGTAATGGTGCTGACAGGAGTAGAGCCCCAAGAGCCGTTTAGTGGCTTAGAATATAGATAGAACTTATGACCATCGTCCGCGTCTGCCTCTAGTTTATATTGCGTATCGCTATCCTGAATTTCTCCAGAAATGTAATCAGAAAGGCCAGTAATTTCAGAAGCTTGGTACGTTGGCTTTGTTGACGCCTTTGCCCAACTATAAACGTCTGCTGCTTTAGCGCCAGTAAAGTCTAGCTGACTAAACTTTTTAGTGCCATCGCCAACTTTAAACAGAGTAACAGGCTCACCCTGCACAGCGCCAGTCTCAGCAGGAATGACGACAACAGCGATTTCACCATTTAATAGCACAGGATCTTTCTCGACCCAATTTGCATAAGTATCAATCTTGTTTTTGATACGTGTATTAAAAGTCTTATTTGCCATATTCATCAATCTCCTTTAATTTGCAAACATAAATTAAGCATTGCCGCCATCCATGATAAGCGTGTCCGAACCCTGAACAAGCTTGTCAGTGGAAATAGCGTTAACACTAATTACACCATCGGTAGCAACAATACTCTCGCCATCAACCTTAACTAGACCAAGTGCCTCTGCAGTTGCAGCAGGAATAGCAATGTTAACGCTCTTGTCAGCAGCGGGAGCAATGGCCGCGCCATTAAGCTTAATAGACTCAATAACGTTGGCTTGAGCAGCGTCCCAAGCACTAACTTTATCTTCGGTAATAGCATCAAGAACAGTCTTGTTAGCATGTTCATGGGCTTTAGCTTCTAGACCGTCAACAGTAGACTGTAGTGCCTCAACATCAGAAGCTGCGGCCTTGCCATCAAGAATAGCCTGAAGACCAGTAACATTGGCAATTTCATGAATATGAGATGCTAGTGCATACTTTTCTGCACCATCAACCTTGAGAGCGCCATCAATAGCGTCGCTAATTTGAATAGCGACAGCGGTTTCACCAACGAGGCCCTGTAGAGCTGTAATTTTACCGTTTGCCGTAGATAGATCGTCTGCCAGAGCATACTTGTCAGACTCGCCATCCTTAAGAGCAGCAGCAATCTGGTCTGCAACAGACGTCTCGCCAACCTTGGCCTTTAGAGCTGAAATATCGTCTTTATTTGTGTTAATCTGGCTGTTCATGGTTGCGGCATCAGTCTTGTGAGTCGTAATCCAATCAGCGATTTCCTTTAGCGTATCAAAACTCTCATCCGCACCAGCAACAACTTGCGCAATCTGATACGCAACAGAACCTTCTACGGTGCTTGCGCCATTAAGAGTGTCAATTGCTGCCTTGTTATCAGCAACCTGCTTAACTAAACCACTCTTGTCATCTCCAACAACCGTCTTTAGAGACTCGATAGCAGTAGACAGACCTTCAACGGTAGTAGTATCTGGTTTTACCCAAGAAACTTTACCATCTTCAGTCTTAACTAGCTGTGCGCCGCCAACAGCGTCAGCAAAACCAAGTAGACTTAGCTTACCATCTTCGCCCTTGACAAAAGCATTTTCATCAATAAGGATATTGCCGCCAACCTCTTTTAGAGTCTTGTCAGGCTGAATTACATAAAGAGTAGCCTTGCCACTCTCAACAACAGCAATTTGTTGACCATAATAATATGTAGTTTCAGAGCTACCAGCCTCCTGTGCAGATGCAGCAGCGGTCTGAGCAGCTTCTAGGCTTTCAAAATAGCTTTTAGCGTCCAGAGGAAAAGCCGTCTGGCGATTAAAAGCAACAGCGAAATCAAGTGTACCAAAAGTCATTGCCATAATTGTCTTCCTCCTTCAATTAAATTTGCACAGTATAGGAGTTTGCCTTTGCTACAGGATCAGCAAAATCCGTAGTATAAACTTTATACTCAATACCAGCATCAGCGCCCGCACCAGCAACAGTTAGAGTTGTCTTGGTGAAAGCACTCTTAATCTCTGCATTTAGGCCGTTAACGTCCTTAACAGAACTGACATCACGTAGAGTTGCGGGATAAGCAAAAATCACACGCTTCGCACCAACAGGAATATTAACCGTGAAAGAATTACCATTGGCAAGAGCCTTATTGGACTTAGTTAGCCCACGAATAATTGTGCTAGTTAGTTCGGCCTTCTCTGTCACAGAACCATAGAAAGTATTACGATAACCAGTAATAGCACCAGAAGTCTTTGTTGCAGAGCCTGCAGCAATCTTAATTACAGGACTAGAATCAGAGCCAAGGTTGTCCTTTGCAACAGCACCTTCACCATAAGTAGCCTTTGCAGTAATCTTATAGTTGGTGCCGTCAGCAACAACAACTTCAGCAAAGCTGCCAGAAGCAGTGGTTGCAGAGTTGCCAGCAGTATCAGTGACTTCCCAACTAGTGGCAGTGATACCAGTTGCAGGGCCATAGGTATAGGAACCAGCGCTTAGAGAAGCAGAATAAGTTGGAGTTACAGTAGTGCCAACCTCATATGCCTTAGCCTGACCGAAAGTAAGAGTCACAGCAGGAGCGGTAGGAGTACCGGGCTGTAGACGCTTGGAGAAAATCTCAGTTAGTGCGTCGGAGACAGATTTGCCCTTCGTCGCAAAGGTAGCAGTACCATTCTGAGACTTAGTCATATTGCCAACCTGAGTGTAGTTACCAGCCATAACAATGTCGTCCTGTAGAATAACCTTGTCAGCGCCAACATTGCCAGTCATTGCTGCCCACTGAGTGCCATCATACATAAATGCACTTTGCTCGTAAGCGTTGCCTTCAACAGTAGTTGTAATCACGACAATATCGCCCTGCACGGCAGCGTTAGAACCTAGAGCTGCGGCAATTGCTGCATCATCAGACTGAGAAGCATCAGTACGAGTATACTTATAAAGACTGTCCCTATTCTGTGCAATAATATTTTCGATTGCGGCCTCATCAGCGCCAGCATAATCAAGATCAGCCCATGCCTTATTGCCATCACCAATCTTAAATTTGTTCGTATCAGTTTCGACACCAAACTCGCCCTTGAGCAGAACTGGATTCTTTGTAGTCCAATTCTCTGCGGTGTCGTTTCTCATGACAATTCTTGTGCTTAGTGTTTTAGTTGCCATATTCAAAAAACCTCCTTTAAAAATTAGGCGTTTCCGCCATCAATAACAAGTTCATTGGTTTCTTCTTGTACAAGTTTGTCTATAGTAATTGAATTAACTTCCAACGTGCCGTCAGAAGAAATAGAAATCTTATTTTTATCTGTAGAATTCTTGATAATATCAGAAGCTTCAAGAACAACCGCCCCAGTCTTACCATTGACAGAGGTCACAGACAAAGACCCAGTGTTGCTTGGAGTTAAATCACAAATAGACGAAAGTCTTACCGCATAAATAGAAGCATTCCCTTCTTCGTCTTTCAAAGGAATTGATTCAACTGTTGCTTCACAAAAATATGACCACACACCTTCTGCATCTTCTGCATTTGTAATTAAAAGATTCGCCTTTTCTCCAACAGACGCAACACGGCTAAAATCTTTTGCGTCTACATCATATGCCAACTCAGTTCCGGGGCGATTATGAAATTTTTGCGCAGAAATAAATAGTGGGTCTTTCCCAGAAGAAATATTGTTTACCTTCTCATTAAGGTTGGCAATGTCACTCTCCATTTTTGCTGCACCAGTAGTATCATTTTTAATCCAATCTGCAACTTCCTTTAGGGTGTCAAAATCTTCTGGTGCCCCATTAACAACCTCAGCAATTGCATTAGCTACAGTTTCTTTAACAGAGCCTTCTCCGTTTCCAGACAACGCCTCAATGGATTTTTTATTCGCAGAAATACGATTTTTGACATCTGTATCATCATACTTTTCAATTCCAGACTTTACTTTTTCTATCTCACTATCAACATAGTCAGTCGTAGCATAACCAGACAAGTCTGGAGTGTTTTGAATCTCTTCATATGTGTACATCGGTTTTTCTGCTTGCTTTGCCCATGCAGGAACGGTCGGATCTGTTTCTTCTGTTAAATAATCTCCAACTGGCTGATATACACCATCATGATTGTGATCTTTATCCGCCTTCTGCTCTAGCTTTGTGTCTATATAACTAGAATCTGGAATATCTAAATCATTCTCAAACTGACTAAGCTTTGTCGGCGCATTAACAATCTGTTCCCAATTAATATCTCCAGAAATGCCACCACTGCCTTCTGCATATGGAAGCTCATTCCACTTGCTTTTCCCATCACCAATTTTGTGCTTTTTTGCTGTAATGTCATATGCTGGCTCGCCTTCTCTTAAAATAGGGTTAACAATTTCCCATTCATCAGTCGTTGCCCTTCTGAACTGAAAAACAGTTTTTACAGTGGTTGTCTCCATTTGTTCACCCCCTTTTAATAACCATGAACACC
>OIYR01001789.1_pt1 | contig 10222 bp, 8 predicted proteins | sample 1588221 | NCBI WGS metagenome assembly OIYR01 (sample SAMN03283292) | human gut metagenome | biome: human-associated habitat; material: feces | host: Homo sapiens | place: Peru | collected 2012 | reverse complement strand
CATTGGAGTTGGAACTGTAATTTATATGATTTTAGTTCAAACGATTTTTATTTAACTATTTTTATAAAAACAGAATATATTAAAATACTTGAAAATAGATAATTTTAATATAATATTTATTTATGTTTATTCTAAAAATAAAATTCAAAGGCGATAAAGTATATATAAAAGTTTCTGGCGGAAGCGTTTTTAGTATTCCAAAAAATGGAGTTTATGAACTCGATATATATGAAGGAATGGAAATCGAATACGAAGAAATTCCGCATATAAGAATGAAAGCTTATGAATCTTCCGCTAAAAAATCCGCCGTCAATATTCTAAAAAGAAGTTTTGTAAGCGAAAATATGCTTAAAGAAAAACTCGCTCAAAAAGGACATAAAAAAAGATTTATAAATTATGCGATTAAATATTGCAAAGATTATGATTTAATAGACGATAAAAGATTTACAAAAATAGCCGTTAATTCGTTAAAGTTAAAAGGAAAAAGCAAAAGATTTATAATAGATTATCTTAAAAAAGCCAAAATAAAAAATTCTTTAATAGAAAAAGCCTCAAACTCAATAAGTTATAGAAGCGAAAGCAAAGCCTTAAAAAATGCAATAAGAAAATATTATAAAGTTTATGAGAATAAAGAAAATAAAGAAGAATATATTATAAGAACCTTAATTAGAAAAGGTTTTAAATATGACGATATAAAAGATTTACTTGAAAGATATATAAAAAATAAAGAAAAATAATTTTACTTCTTTAATTTGTATTAAATTCTACTTGCAAAATGAACAATTTAAATATATTATTAATAAGCTAAAGTTATTTAATTTTTTAGAATATTGGAGCTATTATGACACATTTAGAATTAAGGGAAAAATTTAAAGAGTTTTTCAAGAGCAAAAATCATGCTATAGAAAAATCTTCTTCCTTAATACCGATAGACGACCCGAGTTTATTATTCACTACGGCGGGAATGCTTCAATTTAAACCTTATTATGCGGGAATAAAAAAAGCTCCATATTCGAGAGTAGCCACAATACAAAAATGTTTTAGATTATCCGATTTGGAAAACATAGGAAAAACCGCGAGGCATCATACTTTTTTTGAAATGTTTGGGAATTTCTGTTTTATGAGTGATTATTTCAAAAAAGAAGCGATAGAATTCGCTTGGGAATTTTCAACCGAAGTTATTAATTTGCCTAAAGAAAAAATATATGTTTCCGTTTACGAAAAAGATGACGAAGCTTTTGAACTTTGGAATAAACGAATAGGAATTCCGAAAGAAAAAATTGTTAGACTTGGAAAAAAAGATAATTTCTGGGGACCTGCGGGAGATTCTGGAGCTTGCGGACCTTGTAGCGAACTTTATATTGATATGGGTGAAGAAAAAGGTTGTCATAAAGAGGGCTGTTATGTCGGTTGCGATTGCGAAAGATATTTAGAATTTTGGAATTTGGTTTTCAACGAATTTTTTCAAGATACTGACGGAAAATTGTCTCCTCTTCAAAATGTCGGAATCGATACGGGAATGGGGCTCGAAAGATTATGCTATATTATGCAAGGAGCGGAAAGCAATTATCAAACCGATGTAATGAAGCCGATTGTCGATGCCATTTCAAAAAAATTAAATATAAAATACGAAGATAAAAATAAAACTAAAATAAATTTAATCGCCGACCATTTAAGAGCTTTAGTATTCGTTATAGGAGAAGGATGCATTCCGTCAAACGAAGGCAGAGGTTATGTTTTAAGAAGACTTTTAAGAAGAGCTTTGAAAACGGCAAACGATTTTGGTTATAAAAACGCTTTTCTAAATGAAATTACGGATTCGGTTATAAATGTTTACGGATGCATATACGATAATTTGCCTAAAGAAGAAAATAATATAAAGAGAATTCTAAAAGAAGAAGAAAATAAATTTATAAATACGATATCGTCGGGAATCAATAAGCTTTATTCGGTAATGGAAGATTCTAAAGATAAAATTATAAAAGGTTCTGACGCTTTTATGCTTTTCGATACTTACGGATTGCCTTTAGATATAACGGAAGAAGAGGCAAGCGAGCATGGTTTTACGATTGATAAAGAAGGTTTTGAAGAAGCTATGGAATCTCAAAGAAAGAGAAGCAGAGGAATCGATAGCGATAAAAAATCTAAATTCGATTATATTGAAAATTTTGAAACTAAATATACGGGAGAAGATTATGATTCTATTATAGACGGAGTCAACGCAAAAATTGTAGCCTTATACGAAAACGGAAATAAAAAGGAAAGCGTTTCAAATTCTAAAGCTATTGTTATAACCAATATTTCGCCTTTTTACGGAGAGATGGGCGGACAAGTCGGAGATACGGGTTATATTGAAAATTCAAAATTAGAAAAAATTAAAATCATTGACGCTCAAAAAAAAGAAAATACGATTATTCATATTGTCGATTGCGAAAATTATTCTTTGAAAGCGAGTGAGGAAATAAAATTATTTGTCGATTTAGATAGAAGAAATTCAATTAGAAAAAATCACACGGCTACTCATATTTTACAAAAAGTATTGGAATTAACTTTAGGCAGTCATATAAATCAAGCGGGAAGTTTTGTTTGCGAAGATTATTTAAGATTCGATTTTACTCATCCCGATTCTATAAGCGAAGAAACTTTAATATCGATAGAAAATCAAGTTAATGAAATAGTATTTAAATCTATGCCCGCTGAAATAAAATTTATGCCGAAAGAAGAAGCTATATCTTCTGGAGCGAAAGCGTTATTTGGCGAGAAATATCCCGATACGGTTAGAATACTAAATATAGGAAACGGGTTTTCGGTGGAACTTTGCGGAGGAAGTCATTTGACAAACACGGCTCAAGTCGGTTATTTTCATATAGTCGGCGAAGGTTCGATTGCAAGCGGAGTTCGTAGAATAGAGGCAATAACGGGAATTAAAGCGGCGAGAGAATCGACAAATCTTTTTTATAAAGTGAAGAGTTTGACTCATATATTGGGCGCTTCAAAAGTGGAAGAACTTAATATAAAAGCGGAAAATTTACAAAATGAAATAAAGAAACTTCAAAAAGAAAATAAGAGTTTAAAAACTTCAGGCTCTTCCTCAAGTTTGTTTATGGAGAATTACGAGGACTTAAACGGAATAAGATTTTACAATTTGGAGTTTAACGAAGATATAAAAGATATAAGATTATACGCGGATACGATAAAAGAAAGAGTAAAGGATTCTGTCTCTATAATGATTAGCAAAACGGATTTATCAAATTCGATACTTGCTCAAGTTACGGGAAAAGCCTTAAAAAATATATCGGCTAATTCCATAGTAAAAGAGATTATTTCGGCTGCGGGAGGACGAGGAGGCGGAAAAGACACTTTCGCTCAGGGCTCTATTGAAGATATTAATAAAGCTAAAGAAGAGATAAATAAAATAAAAAACAAATTGTTATAAATTAAATTTTGATTATAGGATTTATTATTAATGAAGAATAATTTTTTTATATTTACATTATTTTTAATATTTTTAATTTCATGTTCTGAAAAAAATGTGACTTTGCGAAGAATTGAAGATATAAACAAAGCGGAAAAAAAACTTGCAAAAAATCCTAAAAACGAAGAGGCGCTTTTAGAAGTTCTTAACGCCGCTCAAAATGGAAATAGAGAAGTGCGAGCGGAAGCTATGTGGGTTTTAAGCAATTTGGAAACGGAAATTGCATATAGCGATTTCTTAAAAGCGAGCGTTGAAGACCCTGATTTTAATGTTCGATGTATTGCCGTTATGGGACTTGGAAAACTTGCAGCGAGCAATCCCGAAGCGATAGACAGCATAAAAAGAGCGATTTCAGACACGGATTTGCAAGTTCAAATGGAAGCCTTAAAAGTCGCGGGAAATATAAACGCTCCCGAACTTTTAAATCCGATTTTAGATAGTTTATCGAGTAAAAATAAATGGGTTAGAATGACGGCTATAGAATCTCTGAAAGATTATAAAGATGCAAAAGTCGACAGAGCTTTAAATTTATTATCTTCGGGAGATTCCGATTATGCAGTAAAATCGATAGCGGAGCAGGTTATAGAATATAGAAAGGGAAACGCGTATGAATAAACAAAAGAATAAAAAAATACTTAAAAGATTATTTATATTTTTTATTATATTAATTATAACATCATGCGCAAATATGAGGAAATCTTATGTCGTTGTCGACAATATTATAAGCAAAGAAAGAAATATTGTTATAGCTTCGTTTACATTTCCTAAAGATATGACTAATCAATATTTTGATAAATTAAAATATTTGAATACGGAAATATACGCCGATTATGTATTAGAAAGTTTTATAAGTAATTTTAACTCTCAAAACGAATTGGTTAAACTTATAACTTTAGAAGAAGCTTTGGGAAAATCGGAATTTTCAAAATTGTCAAATCATTCTATATTAGGAGCGGATTATGTCGCGGCTACGGGAACTCTGCCTTCGGGAATATCGGACGAAACAGCGATAGAAAAAATATTTAACGATTATGACGGAATAATGTATGCAAACTCTTATATGTCTTTTTGGTCTCAAAATATTATAGTAGATTTTAGAATTTATGACGCTAACGGAGAATATCTTTGGGTTGACACTTTAAGTGGAAAATCATACCATATAATAGGCGATACGGGTTCGCCGACAAAACAAACGGCTTATGAAATAGTTATTGCCGATGTCGTAAAATATCAACAAAGACATGGAGAGGAACTTTACACTATAATAAATCAGGCTATATCCAACGGTATAAGAGGGCTTAAAGAGAGAATTCCTTACGCTTTCAATACCAACGATATTCCTTTTACTCAAAAAACATTTAGTTTGACTAATGAAAATTATTCAAAAAAGGCGGGTATATATTAATGGCTAGAAAAAAATTAGAATTAAATTTTAACGATACGGACGATTTTCATTTTAAAACCTATTTAAGAGGCTATTTAATTGAACTTGAAGACGGAAATTATTTAATAGTAAATGACGATTTGGCTATAAGAGCGAGCGGAAAAACTCCAAAAGAAGCGGCGGAAAATATAAAAGAGCAGTTTATGTTTTTAGCAAATGAAATCGTTTATAAATCAAAATATGCGGCTTTAAGCGAGAGAGAAAGAAAAAAGTTCAATATCATACAATCTATATGCGATATTATATAAATCGTATATAGATTTTTTAATTTAACGGGAATTAATATGATTTTAAACGAAGAGATTAAAAAAAATATTTTAAAAAAATTCCAAAATAAAAAAATTGCAGTTCTTTACGGAGGGATAAGCGAAGAGCGAGAAGTTTCTTTAAGAAGCGGAGAGAATGTTTATAAAGCACTTACAAGTTTTGAAGAAATTAAAGATAATTGCATTTTAATCGATGTTAAAAATCATTATGAGCTTGTGGAAATTCTAAAAAAAGAAAAAGTAGAATATTGTTATAATATTTTGCATGGTTCTTTCGGAGAGGACGGCTCAATTCAAGGGCTTTTGGATTGTCTTAATATAAAATATACGGGCGAGAATACTTTGGTAAGTTCCGTTTGTATGAATAAAGTTTATACTAAAAGAATTTGGCAATCTTCTAAAGTTCCGACTGCGGATTTTATTTTGCTTAAAGATATTTATAATAATAAAAATAATAAAATAGATTTTCCTTTAATATTAAAACCTATATCAAATGGCTCAAGCGTTGGAGTTTCTTTGATAAAAAATAAAAAAGAATTTGAAGAAACTATAAAAAAAATTGAAAAAATTTCGGATTATTTTATCGAACCTTATATAAAAGGAAAAGAGATAACGGTTGGACTTGTAAGAGAAAATAACGGAATATTTACTTTGCCAATACTTGGAATAAATACTAAAAACGAAATATACGATTATGATGCAAAATACACGCCAGGAAAAACGGAGTTGGAAGTTCCCGCTAAAATAGATAAAAAAACCGAAAAAAAAGTTATTGAAATTTGCTCTTTGGCTTATGAAGTTTTAGGATGCGAAGGGCTTTGCAGAATTGACGCTATAATAGACGAAAATAATAAAGTTTATTTAATGGAAGTTAATACGCAAGGAGGAATGACGAATACTTCTGATATTCCTGCTATGGCAAAAAGCGTAAATATAGAATTTGAAGATATAGTTTTATATGTTTTGAATTTAAGTTATTAAAATTTAATTAAAAATAAGGCATAAATTATGAATAGAATAAATAAAATATATATAGGCTATCCGCCTTTTGAAAGCGATAGAGGCGTGGCTCTTTTATCTCAAAATAGACAGTTTCAATGGTTTAAAAGTCCGACTTATATTTATCCCGTAGTTCCCGCGACTGCGGCTACAATGATAAAAAATGCGGGCTATGAAGTCGATTTTATTGACGCTATTGCAAGAAATATGAGAGCTTCTCAATGGTATCAATATTTGGACGAAAATACTCCCGATTTATTATTTTTTGAAGTTAAAACTCCCGTGATATATAAGGCTTGGAAAATAATAAACGCCTTAAAAGAAAAATATCCTAAAACTATAGTAGTTATCGGAGGAGACCATATTACGGCGATGCCCGAAGAGACGATGCAAAACTCTAAAGTCGATTATTTATTATGCGGAGGCGATTACGATTTTCTTTTGCTTAATTTAATTGAATATCTTAACGGAAAAAGCGAACTTGAAAAAGGAATATATTATAGAGAAAATGGAAATATAAAAAATACGGGAATGTTTGAATTGAGACATGATTTAAAAACTTTGCCTTTTATAGATAGAGATTTAACTGATTGGAAAAGATACGCTTACGATAACGGAAATTTTAAAAGAATCCCTGGAACTTATATAATGGCTGGACGAGACTGTTGGCATCATCGTTGCACTTTCTGTTCTTGGACGGGAATATATACTAACTTTAGAGTTAGAACGGCGGAAAATGTAGTAGAAGAAATAGATTTTTTATATAATAAATATAATATAAAAGAGATAATGGACGATACGGGATGTTTTCCTATAAAGAAATGGCTAAACGATTTTTGCAATTTAATGATAGAAAGAAAATTAAATAAAAAAGTAAATATAGATTGCAATATGCGTTTCGGTTCTGTAAACGAAGAAGAATACAGATTAATGAAAAAAGCGGGATTTAGATTTTTATTATTCGGATTAGAATCTGCAAGTCAAATTACATTAGACAAATTAAAAAAAGGAAATAAAGCCGAAGAAATATTAACTTCTTGCAAAGCGGCTTCGGATGCGGGACTTTCTCCTCATATAACCGTTATGTTAGGCTATCCTTGGGAAACGGAAGAAGATATTGAAAAAACTTACGAGCTTACAAAAAAACTTTTGCTTAAAGGATACGCGAAAACTATGCAGGCTACTATAATAATTCCATATCCTGGAACAGAATTATTTAATAATTGCAAAGCGGACAATTTGCTTCTCACGGAAAATTGGGAAGATTACGATATGCGTCAGGCGATAATGAAAACGGAAGTAGGCGAGCATAAAATAAAAGAATGGATACAGAAACTTTATAATTTGAGTTTTACTCCGAGATTTTTGGCTCATAAAATTTTATCGATAAGAGATTTGGATGATATTAAATATTATTTGAGAGCTTTTAAAAAAGTTTCAAAAGGACATTTGAAAGATTTCGCTTAAATTATTTTTTAATGTTATAATAACCAAATGCGACTTTTATAAGTTGAAAAATTATTCTAATATTGCCAATAAAATTTATCTTTGTTGGAATTTTTCCTTTCTTTTCGATATATTCTTTTTTGAGGAATTTCTATAACTCTATAGCCTAATTTAGGAATTGTGTTTGACATATACCATTGCAACTCCCAGCTTTGAAATATATCCCTAAATATATTTAATCTTTCATCATCTATGATACGCATAGAAAAACCTCGAAAAGCGGACATGGTTTCAGTATATTTAAAGCCCGATGATAATGATAACAGCGGATTAGCAAAAAGTTTCATTGCCAATACTCTTGATATTGGAGTGTTTTCATGATATCCGCCATCTATAAATCTTGAACCTTGAATAAAATCATAAATTTTTAGAAGATATACAAACTCCATAACTTGTTCCACGCTATCCTTATTATTTCCGTCTACGGTAACAACTCCTTTATATTTTTCGCTTGACGCTTTTGAAAAACCTGACTTATAAGCGTTTGCTTGTCCTTTTTGTTTAATTGTTAATATAGCTCTTACCCCTATTTCTTTTAAAAAACTTTCCTCTAAAGAATTATCAGAACTGCCAGCGTCAAGTAAAAATATATCTATTTTTGAAGGAATATCTTTTTCTTTGAGACGATTTAACTCTATTCTTATTCTTTCTCCTTCGTTCCAAGTCGGGATTAATAAAGCGTAATCGTTTCGTTTTTCAAAATATTCTTTATATTCGTAATAAGGTATCTGTTTTTCCATATTTATAATTCTTTAGCTAATTTATCAATTATTAATATAAAAGCATCCTCTATTTCTTCATTACTAAATTTATAATCTCCGTTATATCCATAATTTAATTTAAGCCAACTATCCATACTTAATTTGTATACAAAATAAGGATTGTTATTAATATAAAATTGATAATCTTTAATAATCATACGGCTATCTTTTTTTGAATATTCTTTAGAATTGAGCAAATAAAAATCATAGTCAGCTCTTAAATACACTTCGTTAACTTTGTCGTTTAACGCAATCAATAATCCTCCTGTTAAATTTTTATCTATATTTGTAATTAGTTTATCTGTAGAAACATACATTCCCTTCTCAGATATAGCTGTGTCTTTTAAGGAATTATTTTTTATTGATATTTGCGAAAGTAATTTACGAACCTGTTTAATATTTCTTGTCCAATAAAAAGCCGTATCCCAAGATTTTTCTGTTTTATAGGCATTAGTCATTATGTTTACATATATGTTTTCTCTAAAACCGTAAGAAAAATCTTTCCACTCAGATTGGGTAAATACATAAGCACTTTTATGAGATTGATTTAAAAATGCAGTCGGAATAATTTTTTCTGTTATAACAAAATAATAAAATATAAAATAAAATACTATTAAAATAATAGTCGTAATTAATAATATATTGAAACTAATTCTTACATGTTTATTGTTAAGCTTGTCATATTCTTTATATTCGTTATTATTTAAAGTTATGTAAATCAATGGAATAGATATAATATATCCAGCAAATAAAATTTTTGAAAGAAATGCTGCTCCTGCAAAAAATCCCGATGCTAAAATGCATAGAGTATGATTTACGCTATATTTATCCGATATATTTGAGGCAGTTATAGTAAAATATAATGAAATAGAGCATAATAATAAACCTATAGTTTCATATCTTATAACCGTATTAATAAAAATACTATTTGCCCAAATAAAAGAAATTAATAAAAATAATAATGAATTAATAAATAAATATATTTTATTAAAATTATAGATATGAATTCTGATTATTTTTATAATATTTATATACATAAAAGCACAAAATAACATAAATGATATTTTGCATACAGATAATATATATTCTGCAAATTCAGAATAAGCTAAATACGGATTTGAGCTATTTTTTAATTCATTAATATTATTAATTGATATTATATTTAATAATTTTCCAACAGGAACAAATATATATTTATATAGAATTAGAGGGAACATATTTGGATGAAAAAAGTGGTCGGGCATTATATTGCTTGAACTCAATAATATATCCATAGCATATATATGAGTTGAATCCCAATAAATATAATAAGGAAATGAACTATATATTGATTGATATATCAAATAAATAAACGGAAAAAATATTATAAAAGTCAAGATAAATATATAATTATTAGGTTTTGAGTTTTTATATAAATTACAATCTTTATAATTATCTATATAGATTTTATTATTTAATTTGTATATAATATTTTTAAAAAATGGAAATAGTTTTAGTAATAAAGAATTTAATATTTTATTTGTTAGGGGAAGAATTAGAATAATAATTAATATACCGATTATAAATTTAACAGCTAATTTTAAATTTGATTTTACTTTTAAAACATAATTAATATTATCAATTTTCTCTTCAATATCTTTTTTATCAGAAATAAAATTCCCATAAGGAATTCCGTCTCCATCCATTTCTGTATTTTCCATATAATCAGGCAAGTTTGATAAATCAGGATAAACTCCGTAAATATCGCTATTTCTAAAAACTTTATCATAAT
>OIYR01001787.1_pt1 | contig 10229 bp, 9 predicted proteins | sample 1588221 | NCBI WGS metagenome assembly OIYR01 (sample SAMN03283292) | human gut metagenome | biome: human-associated habitat; material: feces | host: Homo sapiens | place: Peru | collected 2012 | reverse complement strand
AAAATCTTCTTCTTTCTGCTGGTCCTCCTTTGATGATGTCTATATTATCTGGATAAAATAATACTATATTTATTTTTCCTATTATATCACTAATCTTTTTTTGTTTTATTCCATTTATAAAAAAAGTCTTTTTATCTGCTATTTCTACGGTAATTTTTCCTTCTCTATCTTTGGTTTCGTATTCTATTTCTACTTTTGCTTTTTCTTTTCCGATTTTTATCATTTCGCTATCTTTGTTTGTTTGAAATGATTTACCTATTGCACTTAGATAGATTGCCTCTAATATATTAGTTTTTCCTTGTGCGTTATTCCCATATATTAAATTAAAATCTTTTTTGAATTCTACTTCTAAATTATCATAGTTTCTAAAGTTTTCTAGTTTGACTTTTTTTATGTACATATTATTCCTTCATTCTTATTGGTAATATCATGTATTTGTATTCTTCACTTTCTACTGGTCTAATTATACATGGTGAGATATTTGTTCCGAATTCAATATATACTTCTTCATCTTCTATTACTTTTAATGCGTCTAAGAAATATCTTGGATTGAATCCTACTTCTAGATTCTTTCCTTCTGTTGCTACATATATTTCTTCTTTAGCATCACCTGTTTGATTTGTACAAGAAATTACTACTTTTCCTATTTCTATAGATATTTTTACTGGATATTTCTTTTCTTTTTCTATTGATGATGAAGAAATTAATATAATTCTTTCAAAACAATCTTGTAAACTGTTTTTATTTACTTTTATTCTTGTTTCCCATGTACTTGGTATAACAGATTTATAATTTAAAAATTCTCCATCTAATATTCTAGTTACTATTTTACAATTTTCCATTTCAAATAAAGCTTGATTTTTTGAAATTCCTATTTTTATTGTGTCAAATGAATCTAATATTATTTTGTTTATTTCGTTTAATGTTTTTCCAGGAATTACTGCATGAAAATTATTTGCTGCACTGTTTAATATATTTGTTTTTAATGCTAGTCTATATCCGTCTACTGCAACAACATTTAGCTTATTGTTTTCCACTTCGAATAAACAACCTGTGAATATCGGTCTGTTTTCTTCATTACTTACTGCAAATATTGTTTTTCTTATCATGTTTTTTAATAAGTTTTGTTCAATTTCTATTGAATTATCTATATTTATTTTTGGTAATTCTGGAAATTCTTCCGGATTCATTGTTGCTAATTTATATAATGATCCTTCACATTCTATTTCTAATAAATTATTTTCATTGATAGAAATTGTTATTTCTGTATCAGGTAATTTTCTTATTATTTCACTAAACATTGTAGCATTTACTACTGTATTACCTTGTTCTTTAACATCACATTCTATTATATATTCAATTCCTATTTCTAAATCATAAGTTGTTAATTTAACTTCTTTATCATTTGTTTGAATTAGTATTCCTTCTAATACAGGCATTGTTGTTTTAGATGCTACTCCATTTATTACGGAATTAATACCTTTTAGAAGTTTTTCTTTTTCGCATATAATTTTCATTTTTTTCAAACTCCTTTTTTATTATATAATATAAATATATATAGTAGTATTAGTATTAGGTGCTGTGGATAATGTGGAAAAGTATGTTTATTGTTTATATCCGTACAAAAATTGTTGTTTATAACTATGTGTATAAAAAAAAACTTTTTCCACATTATTAAACTTTGTATGTTAATAAGTTGATTATTAACATGATTTTAACAACTTTTAAACAAGCACCTGTTGATATCTAATCTCTTTCTTCCGTAGGAAGAATTAGACTTGTTTTATCAAAACATTTTGTTTGGAAAACACATATTTTTTTTTATTGTGTTTTTTGTTTGTATTTCAATTTATTTCTTGTTTGTGATTATTGTTTTCACACTTTCCACAATTAGTTTTGTATTTGTGTTTTCTTTTATTTCTTTTTCTATTTTTTTGTATGCATGCATTACTGTTGTATGGTCTCTACCTCCAAAATCATTACCGATTCTAGGAAAAGACATTTGACCTACAGTTCTGCATAAGTACATTGCAATTTGTCTTGGGTATGCAATGTCATTTGATTTTTTTGCTGATACCATGTCGCGTTTATCTATTTTAAAATAGTTTGATACTACGTCTTGAATGTAGTCGGCAGATATGATGTTTTCTTTTTGAAGTGTTACATCATTTATTGCTTTTTCAACTACTTCAATTGTAATAGGACTATGTGTAAGAGATGTGTATGCTAGTATTTTATTTAGCACACCTTCTAGTTCTCTGATGTTTGAATCAATACGTGTTGCAATTAATGAAAGAATATCATCATCTATAAGAATTCCTTCCATTTGTGTCTTTTTTCTTAATATTGCTAAACGCATTTCATAATCAGGCATAGAGATATCTGCTATTAATCCCCATTCAAATCTTGATTTCAAACGGTCTTCTAATAAGGCTATATCTCTTGGTGGTTTATCACTAGACAATATAATTTGTTTTCCATTTTGATGTAGTGTGTTGAATGTGTGGAAAAACTCTTCTTGTGCTGTATTTTTTCCAGCAAAAAATTGAATATCATCTATTAATAAAATGTCGATATTTCTGTATTTATTGCGGAATAATTCATTTTTGTAATTGGCATCTTTAATAGCATTTACAAGTTCATTAGTAAATGCTTCTGATGTAACATATAGTACCTTTTTAGATGAATCTCTTTTTAGAATTTCATTTCCTATAGCTTGCATTAAGTGTGTTTTTCCTAAACCAACGCCTCCATATATAAATAATGGATTATACATTGATGATGGTGCTTCTGCAACTGCTAATGCTGCTGCATGTGCGAATCTGTTGTTGTTTCCAACTACAAATGTATCAAATGTATATTTTGGATTTAGGGAAGTTTTGCTATATTCAGGGCTAGATGTTAAATTATCAAATGAATTGTCTAGGGCTTCTTGAACATTAGATTGGGCAGATGCATCTGACGAATCTATTATTTCTAATTGCCAAGATTTATTTGTTAAGAAATTAAAGGTATTTATAATTAGATCGTAATATCTAGATTTAATTGCGTCTGTTTGCATGGCATTTGATGTTATTAATTCTATTTTATTGTCGTAAATATTACCAATTTCTAATGTTTTTATCCATGTAGTGAAAGAAATGTTTGTCATTTCATTTTTTAAAAGCTCTTTTGCTTGATTTAAAAGCTCATTTTTATCTAACAAATTAAACAACCTCCTTATAAGAATGACATCATAAAATCGGGATGCTTTTAAATACCTCTAATTATTATTTGCGTAGTAAAATATCCCATCTGTTTTGTCGGACTTAATAATATCAATTTATTTTTCAATAGTCAATAAGTTGTTGTGGAAAAATATAAATAAACAATGAAGTATTGACATTTTGAAGGATTTTGTTGTATAATTTTAATTACTTTTGAGAAATAAAAAAATTATTATAGATATAGGAGGTGCAATATGAAAAGAACATTACAACCAAAAAAGAGACAAAGACAAAAAGAACATGGATTCATGAAAAGAATGAAAACTAGATCAGGAAGAAATATTTTAAAGGCAAGAAGAGCAAAAGGAAGAAAAGTTTTAAGTGCATAGTTTTAAAGGGGGCGCGAACACCCTTTTTTGTTAAAATAAAAACTATGCTTTTGTTTTGTAATGATTATTTATTGCGAGACAAGCTTTTGAAAACATTCGGAAAAATTTAATTTTGAGAATTGTTAAAAGCATTAATAAAAACGTGGAATGTTCTAAAAAAGAGTGAAAAAAGATGAAAAATACTTATATTATTAAAAAAAATTATGAATTTAGATATTTTTTTAAAAAAGGAAAATATTTTTCTGGCGATTTATTAGAGATATTTGTCTTTAAAAATAAAAGTGAGTTTAATAAATTAGGAATTGTTGTTAGTAAAAAAGTTGGCGGAAGTGTTATTAGAAATAGAATAAAAAGATTTATTAGAGAAGCATATACGGCAATTGAAGATGAATTTGTTGATAACTATAATTTATTAATTATCTGGAAAAAGAATGTTAATTATGAAAAAGCTAATTTTTTTGATGTAAAAGAAGATTTAGAAAATATATTAAAAAAATGTGAGATTATAGGGAAAAATTAATGAAAAAACTTTCTATTTTATTAATTAAATTTTATAAAAAAAGAATATCTCCTATTTTTAGTTTCTTAGGAATTCATTGTAAATATTATCCTACGTGTTCAGAATATATGATGCAGGCGATAGAGAAATATGGATTTATTAAGGGGTTCTTTTTAGGAACATTTAGGTTTTTGAGGTGTAATCCTTTTTCAAAAGGAGGATATGATCCTTTAAAATAGTGGAGGTAACATGGGAAAGTTAGTAGGCTTTTTGGCAGGTATTTTTGGATATTTGCTAAATTTTATTTATGATGCAGTTGGAAATTATGGATTAGCTATTATTTTATTTACAATTGCAGTACAAATTATATTATTACCTTTTACAATAAAACAACAAAAAACAATGATTAAGAACAATAAGATTCAGGCAAAAGTAAAAGAATTACAACAAAAATATAAAAATGATCAAGTTAGACTTGGTCAAGAAACAATGGATTTATATAAATCTGAAAAAATGAGTCCTTGTTCAGGGTGCTTTGGTTCTATAATTCAATTGATTTTATTTGTTTCTATTTTTTATTTAGTTAGACAACCTTTAACATATATGGAGGGAATGGATGCAAATAAAATTAACGAATATACTGAAAAATATAATATAACACAGCAATCTAATTATAAAGAAATTGATATTATTAGAGAAGCTAAGAAAAATGGTGATGATTCAATTTCGATAAATATGGATTTCTTAGGAATTGATTTAAGTAATATTCCTTCTAGAAATTGGTCTGATCTAACAGTATATATTATTCCAGGATTATATGTTATTTCTTCAATAGTATCTATGAAGATTACTATGAGTGCTGGAAAGAAAAAATTAACACCAGAGGAAAAAGAAGAAGAGGAAAGAAAGAAGAGAGAACAGAAAGCACTTATTAAAGCTAATGGAGATGACGATGATGATGAGTTTGACACGGTAGAAGCTATGAATAAACAGATGATGTTTATGATGCCTATAATGGCAGTATCTGTTGCAGCAATTGCTCCACTTGGTCTTGCATTATATTGGTTAGTAAATAATGTAACTTCTACAATTCAAAGAGTTATCTTGAATAAATTAGTTAAGTCTAAGGAGGATGAGGAAAATGCCTAATATTTTTGAAGGAAGAACGACAAACGAAGCGATAGAAAAAGGACTTAAAGAATTGAATGTTTCAAAGAAACAGGTAGAAATTAAAGTCCTAGAATCAGAAGATAAAAGAAGTTTTTTTAATATTTTGACACCAAGAGTTGTTAAAGTTGAGTTAATAGTAAAAGAAGAAAATCATGTAAATGAGAAAAAAGAGAGAGCAGAAGTTTCTGAAGAATCTGAAAATATGGCGGAAGAAAATGTGAAGAAGTTCTTAGATGATTTTATAAGCAAATTACCAACTAATGATTTAAAATATGAAATTAAAAGAGATAAAAGTGATTTGTTAGTTAATATTACAGGTGAGGATACAGGTTATTTAATAGGGTATAGAGGTAATGTGTTGAATTCAATACAAGTAATATTAAACAATATTGCTAATAAAGGCATAAACGAAAGAGTAAGAATTCTTTTAAATATAGGTGGATATAAAGAAAAGAGAGAAAAAGATTTGAAAGAACTTGCTGATAAAATTGCTGGAACGGTAATTAGAAAAAGAAAGGCAATTACTCTTGAACCAATGTCTTCTTATGAAAGAAAAATTATTCATTCAAGATTACAGGAAAATACAAAAGTTGAAACACATAGTATCGGTGAAGAGCCAAAAAGACGAATTGTTGTATCATTAAAAAGGTAGATATTAAATGTGGGGTGTGCTAAAATAAAAGTACACCCCTTTAATATTTTAATAATAAATAGATCAAAAAATATTTGAATTGAATTTATAAAATAGTATATATTGTTGTAGATTATTTTATAAAATTTTATTGAAATATAGGGGAAATTTAATAAAATTATTTGAGAAGGAGGAGAGGGTATGTCAACAATAGCTGCGATTTCTACAGCACCTGGAATTGGTGGAATTGGAATAATTAGAATGAGTGGAAAAGAGAGTTTTGATATATTAAAGAAAATATTTGTACCAGTTTCTAATACACCTGAAAAAGGTTATTCTATAAAATATGGAAAAATATATGATGGAGATGAAATCGTTGATGAAGTATTAGTATCTTATTTTATAGCACCAAAAAGTTATACAACAGAGAATATGTGCGAAATAAATTCTCATGGTGGAATGGTTGTTATGAAGAGAATATTAGATTTGTGCTTAAAGAATGGTGCAGATCTTGCAGAACCTGGTGAATTTACTAAGAGAGCTTTTTTGAACGGAAGAATTGATTTAACGCAAGCTGAAGCTGTAATAGATGTTATAAATAGTAAAACAGAAAAAGAAGCAAAATCTTCTATGAATCAGTTGGAAGGAAATTTATCTAAAAGAATAAAAGAAATAAGAGATGATTTGATTTCAGGAATGGCTGATATTGATGTTTCAATTGATTATCCAGAATATGATATTGAAGAAGTGACTAATTTGAATATATCAGATATTCTTGTGAGAAATAAAAAAAGATTAGAAGAGTTAGAAAATTCTTTTTCAAATGGAAAGATATTAAGAGAGGGTATTAAAACTGCAATTATAGGTAGACCAAATGCAGGGAAATCTTCTTTATTAAATTTACTTCTAAACGAGGAAAGAGCAATAGTTACTGAGATAGAAGGAACAACAAGAGATACTATTGAGGAGTTTATTTCTTTAGGAGGAGTACCATTTAAAATTATTGATACTGCAGGAATTAGAGAAACTGATGACACTGTTGAAAAGATTGGGGTTCAAAAGGCAATTGATATTGCTAAGGATAGTGATTTAATTATTGCTATTTTTGATATTACAAAAAAATTAACAGAAGAAGATAAAAAAATATTAGAAATATTAAAAGATAAAAAATCAATTATTATTTTAAATAAAATCGATCTAAACCAGATAGGCGTAGATAAAAAAATATTCGAAAAATATTCAAATAATATTGTAACAATTTCTACGAAGACACAAGAAGGAGTTCCTGAATTGCTTGATATGATGCAAAAACTTGTTGTAACAGAAGAAATAAAAAATGATGGGGAATTATTAGTTATTAATTCAAGACATAAAGCTTTAGTTCATAAAGCTGTTATGTCATTAGAGAAGGCAGAAGAAACATTAACAATGGGAATGCCAGTGGATGTTGTTGCAATTTATATAAAAGAAATTTTAGAGGAACTTGGAAAAATAACTGGTGAAACAGTAACTGATGATATAATTAGTGAAATTTTTTCAAAGTTTTGTTTAGGAAAATAGGAGGAAACTATGAGTTTTATTGCTGGAAAATATGATGTAGCAGTAATTGGTGCTGGACATGCTGGTTGTGAAGCTGCTCTTGCTGCTGCTAGATTAGGAATGAAGACGTTAATTTTTTCAATTACATTAGAGTGTGTTGCTAATATGCCTTGCAATCCTCATATAGGAGGATCTTCAAAAGGTCATTTAGTTAGAGAAATAGATGCTCTTGGTGGAGAAATGGGAAAAAATATTGATAAAACAATGATACAGGTTAAGATGTTAAATACTTCTAAAGGGCCTGCAGTACATTCTTTGAGAGCTCAAGCTGATAGAAAAAGATATCAAATGGAGATGAAGCATACTCTAGAAAAACAAGAGAATCTTTTTTTGAAACAAGGAGAAATAGTTAATATACAAGTAGAAGATGGAAAAGTTAAAGCTGTAGAAACAGATATGGGAGCTATTTATGAAGTAGATAGTGTAATTTTAGCTACAGGTACGTATTTGAAAGGAAAAATTTTTATTGGGGAGTATTCTTGTGAGAGTGGACCTGATGGTGTGTTTCCTGCAAATAAATTATCAAAATGTTTGCGTGAATTAGGTATTAATATAGTTAGATTTAAGACAGGTACGCCTGCGAGAATTAATAGAAAGAGTATTGATTTTTCAAAGATGGAATTACAAGAGGGAGATCCAAACGTTCCAGCGTTTTCTTTTGAAGATAAATTAGGAAATTTTGATCAACAACCTTGTTATTTAACATATACTAATGAGAAAACGCATGAAATTATTAGAAAAAATTTACATAGATCACCTTTATATGCAGGAAAAATAGAGGGGACAGGTCCTCGTTATTGTCCATCTATCGAAGATAAGGTGGTTAGATTTGCTGATAAAGAAAGACATCAGATTTTTGTTGAACCTTTAGGAATGGATACTGAGGAAATGTATATCCAAGGAATGAGTTCATCTTTACCAGAAGATGTTCAAATTGAAATGTACAGAACTTTACCTGGACTAGAACATTGCGAATTTACAAGACCAGCTTATGCTATTGAGTATGATTGTATCGAACCTTCTCAATTAAAAAGCTCTTTGGAATTAAAAAGTATTAGTGGAATGTTTTTTGCTGGTCAGATAAATGGTACTTCTGGATATGAGGAAGCAGCTGCACAAGGAATTATTGCAGGTATTAATGCTGCCCAAAAATTAAAGGGGAAAGATCCAGTTATTTTAGATAGATCAGATGCTTATATTGGTGTTTTGATAGATGATATTGTTACGAAGAGCACGAATGAACCATATAGAATGATGACATCAAGAGCTGAATATAGATTATTATTAAGACAAGATAATGCAGATATGAGATTAACTGAAATTGGACACAATGTTGGATTAATTTCAGAAAATAGGTATCAAAAGTTCGTAGAAAAACGAAATAATATTCAAAAAGAGATTGAAAGATTACGAAAAACAACAATTAAACCTACTAAAGAAGTAAACGAGTTTTTAATGCAGCATAAATCTTCTGTATTAAACAATGGAATAAAACTTATAGAATTGCTAAAGAGAACTGAACTTACATATAATGATTTAAAGCAGATTGATGCTAATTGTCCAAAGCTTTCAAGAAGCGAAGCAGAAGAAGTTGAAATAGAAGTAAAATATGAGGGATATATTAAGCTACAATTAGCTCAAGTTGAAAAATTCAAGAAGCTTGAAAACAAGCTCATCCCAGATAATGTGGATTATTTAAGCCTACAGGGAATAAGTCTTGAAGCAAGGCAGAAATTGGACAAATTTAGGCCAAATTCTATAGGACAAGCATCAAGAATTTCTGGTGTAAGTCCAGCAGATATATCAGTTTTGTTAATTTGGTTGTCACATAATAAGAAATATGATGAAAGGACGAAAAATGAATAACTTTTGTAATGATGTTTCAAAAATTTTAAAAAAAAGCCATTATGAGTTGACTGAAAAAATGATTAGGCAGTTTGAAAACTATACAAACTTATTAATAGAATGGAATAAAAAAATGAATTTAACAGCAATTTTAGAGCCAAACGAGATTGCGGTAAAGCATTTTTTAGATAGTTTGTTAGTCTTAGATTCATATGAAATTCCTAAGAATGCAAAAGTAATAGATATAGGAACTGGTGCGGGTTTTCCTGGAATTCCTTTAAAGATAGTTCGACCAGACATAAATTTAACATTATTGGATAGTCTTAATAAACGCTTAAATTTTTTAGATTCACTGATTTCTTTTTTGGACATTGAAGCTGAATTGGTTCATGCAAGAGCAGAAGATGCAGGCAAAAAGGCAACGTATCGAGAAAAGTTTGATGCCGTTGTGTCTAGAGCTGTGGCACCTTTGAATATTTTATTAGAGTATTGCACACCTTTTGTAAAAATAAATGGAGTTTTTTTAGCTTTGAAAGGTAGAAATGCTTGTGAGGAATTAAGCAATTCGAAAAATGCACAGAAAATGTTAAACATAGAAGTTACCGGATCTAAAGAATTTAGTTTGGTGAATGAAAAAGATAGAAATATTATTATATTTAAAAAATTGTTTAGTAATTCAAATACTTATCCAAGAAACAGTGCAAAAATTTTAAAAAATCCGTTATAAATTTTGAAAACTAATATGGTAAAAAAAGTTAGAGCGTTTCACGTGAAACATTCTAGCTTTTTCTTGATTTTTTAAACCGATGTGATATACTTTTATTATAAAGTTTGAAAAGGAGGGAACAAAATGAAAATTGAAATTATGATTGACGAAGCCTGCTCCGAAC
>OIYR01001786.1_pt1 | contig 10235 bp, 13 predicted proteins | sample 1588221 | NCBI WGS metagenome assembly OIYR01 (sample SAMN03283292) | human gut metagenome | biome: human-associated habitat; material: feces | host: Homo sapiens | place: Peru | collected 2012 | reverse complement strand
CTTTATCTGACAAGGCCAATTTTTCCTCCCTCTAATCTTTCTTTCATTTCTTGCTTTTTATCTTTTGTAATCCCCCCTCTCATTGTAAAATCTTCTTCAAACCACAAGTTTTCTTCTGTAGAATTAACTTTCTTCAAGTACTCTTCTAGGGAGCATATTTTTCTAGCTGGCACACCAGCATATACAGCATTATCCTCAACATCGTGAGAAACAACTGATCCTGCACCAACAATAGAATTTTCACCTATCGTTACTCCTGGTAGTATAGTTGTGTTTGCACCAATAAAAACACGGCTCTTAATTATAACTCTCCCTATCTTGGCATACCCTATATGCCTTTTTGTGGAGGCATCATGAGCTAAAATATGAACTCTTGTCGAAAGAGTCACATTATCTCCGATTGATATTAAAAAACAATGTGATGGATCAAAAAAACAATAGTGACCATAAGCGAAATTATCTCCGATTTCTAACCCCTCTGCTTTCAATTTTTCTAATTGAGGTTCTCCTCTTAATCTGTCAATAAGTTTTCTTACGTTCATTCCCCATTCACCCCGAATAATCTTCTTTTTATTGAAATAATCTTTTTGTATCTGTTAATTCCTAAACATTTACGCAACATATTTTGTACTTTAAATTTCATTCTACTCTTATTTGATATCCAAGTAGCAGTATAATGATGTATAGAAATAGTATTTTCAGTAATCTCAAATGCATTTGTAACAAAGTCAAATGCACAAAAATAGTCTGCTGGATAAATGTGAAATCCATCTAACACCTGCTCTTCTCCATTTCTTATAAATCCATGACGATTAAATATTTCCATAACTCGGTCAACTACTGTCTTTGTATTCATGTTACCGTTTGGGTCAATAAAGTGCTCCTCTCTATACATTTCCAAAATCTCGCCTACTATCGGGTTTCCTGCTTCACAAGCAAAAATCAACCCAGGAGCAATTTTATTGTTACTTTCAACACCAGTGAAGCCTTCATCCAACAACAGTTCGTCTGGTATTGGTCGCAACAGTTCCACATCCGTATCAAGGTAAACTCCACCATGCTGAAATAAAATATCAAAGCGAGCGTAATCAGATGCAAATGCATATTTTTTATGTTCATATGCTTCTCTCATATAATTGCATGAATATACATCATAGCATTCCTCATCCCACACAGTGACCTCCCAATCATTAAGAACGCTCTGCGTATTATCCATACATTTTTGAATCAATTCGCTTTTAGGCCCTTTTCCAAACCAAATATATTGTATTCTTTTGGGTATTCTTTGCATACTACCTCCACTAATGACTACGGTTAGTTAAACAGTAACAATCTAACTATAAAGATTGATACTTTCAAATGTTCTTACCATGTGCTCTATCAAAATTCTGCCACAATAATGCTTGATAATCGCTGTTTTTTTTATTGCTATATAATTCAGCTTCCTTAATTCTCTTCTGGTGTATATCTTCAAAGTTTCCTATAAACTTAGCTGGATGCCCCCCCACAACACTTCCTGCGGGTACGTCTTTTAATACCAAGCTCCCTGCCGCAATAATTGAGTTTTTTCCTATATGTACATTGGGCATAATTATGGTTCCTAATCCAACGAAAACATTATCTTCAATTTCTATACAACCCATATGAGGAACATATTCATGATCATCATAGAATTGTAACACATGTCTTATTGCATCGTGTGTACAGAAAGTCACATCTGCTGCAACAGTCACGTTATCATGTATTTTTACCATCTTAGGATCCATTGGAAACTTCCTACTTTGGAACATACAATTCTTTCCCATGCCGGCAAAAATATCATATTTTCTAATAAATTCAGCTCGATCACATCCATCAATAATTGAAACAAATCTTAACTTCTGTATGGTTCGTATAATACGTTCAATTTTCATTATTAATCTCCTTAAACGATGCTATAGTACTCCGATAACTTGTCATGCATGACTGTCATGCTATATTCTTCTCGAATCTTAATATAGTTCTGCAGTCCCATATCAGTAATCATCTCAAGATCCGTTGAGCATTTTACCAATGCGTCCGCTAACGCATTAACATCTCCCGCATCTATCAAGATGCCATTTTCCTCTTTAATAACCTCAGGGATAGCACCAACCTTCGTGCTTATGATAGCTTTTCGACAAGCCATTCCTTCAAGCACAGACATTGGAAGTCCTTCATTATAAGATGGTAAAACGACTGTAGAAACATGTTTCAGCAAATTGAGTTTTTTTTCAAAATTAGCCCAACCAACAACATCTATATTTTTCTCTAATCCTTTCTGATGAACCAACTGTCTAATCTGCTCTACATCGCCGTCACCAGCAAGGTAAACCTTAATATCGGGTACAATTTTAGCCACAATCTCTACAGCATCTACCAAGTCATAAGTTCCTTTTCTTTTTCCCAATCTACCTAAGGTCACAAATGCTGTCTGATATTTATTAGGTTCTATAATTGCAGGCGATAATCGTTCCATATTGATGCCGTTCTCAAGGACAACACAGTTAGTAAGTCCAAACGTCTGATCAAACTTAGTTTTCCAATCCTGAGATAATGCAATAACCATATCAGCATTCTTTAAGATACTGATCATTTTTGTTTTCTTTTTATCTGAAATCTCATTATAGAATTCCATGTACTGTGCACCATGAATATGAAGGATTACTTTTTTCCCCCATCTTTTTGCAGCACGAACATAATATCCTTTTCTAAATGTACTTCCTCTAGAAGCCGCATGAATATGATAGACATCATAATTCCTCTTAGTGATATAGAACTTTACAAAGGCATAAATAGAGTATAATAACCTTTTAGCCTTACCGCCATCCACATAAGAATCATACACATCAATGTTATACTTATCGACCAATGCCCAGTCATCTCTAATCTCTGAAATGACAGTTGCCATTCCACCTTTCGACTTATCTGGGCTTGGTCCCACTACTAATACTCTCATCTGATCTCCTATATCCTACCTATTTTGAAAATCATTAATCTCCTGATCAATGATTTTCCCCTGTTTAATAATCAATGAATCTCCTAGAACCATCCCACATTCGCCAGTAATCAGCTGGTCAATGTAAGAATAATAATTATTGAGTTGTTCCATGTAAATGTTTTATAGAATAATGCAAGTGTATGGTCTATAACATAATGGAGAATACCCTCTACAACATACGTAGGTTCTTCAATTGTAGTCAGAATACTTGTTTCAATTCCACCGTTTCTATCGCAGCTGACATCCACAATCATTGAATTTTTCTTCATTCGCTGCAAGTCCGTTTTATAAATGATATGATCATTTCTCATTATATTTCATAAGATGCAATTGATAATTACGTTATACTGTCCAATCTCTTCTCTAAATAATTTCTCAGTACGACGATTGTTCTGCATTACATTAGCACCCAACATATTCAAAACTCTAATAGCACCACGAGCAGTATTCCCACGCCCAATCGCAGCTACTTTAGTCTCATACGGCATTCGCCCATAACACTGGAATGCATGAGCTATATCGGGACTGCTCATAAGCATGGAATTAATGCCTATACAGCAATCCGTGAAGCTCTATCTTGAAACCCTGATATCATTTTCAACTAAGTGGGTTTTGAACATTTACGTTTATTTTAAATATTTTTATTTATAGAATTCCAATATGGAATTTTCAACTTTCTGCCAAACATTAAATCGGTTTCATAAGTTATATCCGCATCAAAACCAGAATTCGGTGACAAAGTGATTTCCCCGAAATAAATTTGTCCATCAATATTATATAAATCAATACGAGCAAAAATAAAATCCTTAGATAAAACTTTTGCTATTTCCAACATTTTATCTAAGTTCTTTGGTAATGGAATTTTAGGATCAGGCAACTTATCATCGCCTTTGTTCAATGGAACGAAATTCCATTCTTGGTCATAGTATAAATAAGATGCCCTATGTGAATTTTTGCTAAATCGGTCTTTGCAAACCAATATGACATCCGGCTTACCATTAAAGCAATAAATCTTATAATCCATCGGAACATTTCCATCATCAGAAATGAATTTTTCGCAAAGAATCATTGGCTTAATGTTTCTATATTGATATTCCCGGCCAATGTAAAAGAAATTACTCTTTAACGATTTCTCAATTTTCTTTTTTGCTTCTTCATAATTCAGTTTATCCTTATCTGTACAAACAACCAAACCTCCTGAATCATGATTGCATTTTAAGACAAACCGCTTTGGCAATGAAGAAAAATCAATATCACTATACTCTTCCCAACTTCCAAGTAAAGGGACCAAATATTCTTCTCCTATTTTTTCTTTCACATAATCTCGAACCAGCAACTTATCAGACACTATTGATTGTAGCGGAAATCTATAATTGAACTTTAACCACTGGAGTTTTTCATTTAATGTTTCTGGATTGTCAGAGTTCAATTTTCTTCCAACACGAAGTCGATAATACAGCTTGATATAACTTTTATCTGGTAAAAATCGAAGACTCTTTTTTAATAAAGTCATTATTTTTTCTCTGCTCATATTTAAATCTCCATTAGATAATCTTCAATACTGCTTATGATGTTAAGCGTATTTGATTTATAGCTGTTATACTTTGTCCGTTGCACAGTGTCTAATGCAATTTCCAATTTATTGGTATCTCTACAAGGACATATCAAATTAAGGTCATCAAACTGCTTTATCAATTGGAGCTGATGATCATCAACATGCTCACCATACTTCGAGAGTCGCGGAACAGCTATAACTTTCTTTTCCTTTTTGACAGCTCCAATAATGGCTCCGGTGCCTCCATGCGTTATAACAATGTCAGCTTTTTCCATTTCATTGCTAAACTCATCTCTGTCTAAAAAAGTTTTATAATTATACATTTGGGGTACGTAATCGCTGTAGCCTATTTGCGCAAACACATCCTCTGCATCAACTGTTCCTTTTTCACACAGTTCATCCACAGCCTTCAGTAATCTATTAAACTGAAACTTCTGTGATCCGAGTGTTATAAAAATCTTATTTCCCATTTAATAGATTCCTCCTAAATACATAGCTTTAGGATAGACTTTCAGCATTGGCTTCCACTGAACATAAAACTGATCTGCAAATTTATAGAGCAATTTTCCTGTTTCTGTTGGAGACGTAACCTTTGCAAAAGACTCTATGTAAATCAGTTTTTTACCCATAAGTTTAGAAATCAAACAAATCGGTATCATAGCAAGAACTCCCGTGCAGATAACTACATCAGGCTTCTCTTTTCTGTAAATGCCGATAGATTTCCAAGCATTTTGAATCATTCTCCAGATAAAGTCCTTTTCTCGGCGGTTGACTTGCTTCATATAATATGTTCTTTCACCTTTTTCTTCTGCACTATAGTCTGTCTTTTCAGTAATCACAAAACTATCATATTTTTCCATCAGTGGCTTTAGCATCATAAGCTGCTCATAATGTCCACCGGATGAAGCCGCAAAACATATCTTTACTTTTTTCTTTTCATCCATCTCTCTACTAACCCACACTTATTAATCTCTACCAAACAAATCTCTCGTATAAACTTTTTCTTTCATATCATCAAGATCTTTACTATATCTGTTTGCGATGACGGCATGGCTCATTTCCTTGAACTTAGCCAGATCATTAACTACTACTGATCCAAAGAAAGTCTCACCGTCTTTCAGAGTTGGCTCATAGATGATCACAGTTGCGCCCTTGGCCTTGATGCGCTTCATGACACCTTGAATAGAACTCTGACGGAAGTTATCGCTGTTGCTCTTCATGGTCAAACGGTACACACCGATGGTTACAGACTTTTCCTGCTTCTCATCATATTCATTGTCATCATCGTAGCCATAATAACCAGCCAGCTTCAAGACACGGTCAGCAATGAAGTCTTTACGAGTTCTGTTGCTCTCGACAATAGCTTCAATTAGATTTTCAGGTACATCTGCATAGTTTGCCAGCAGCTGCTTCGTATCCTTCGGCAAGCAGTATCCGCCGTAGCCAAAGGACGGGTTATTGTAGTGGCTACCGATACGAGGATCAAGGCAAACACCGTCAATGATCTGTTTGGTATTCAAGCCTTTGCTCTCTGCATAGGTGTCCAGTTCGTTGAAGTAGGCCACACGCAGGGCCAGATATGTATTTGCGAACAGCTTAACTGCCTCAGCCTCGGTGAAACCCATAAACAGTGTGTCAATGTTCTCCTTGATTGCACCTTCCTGCAACAGCCCAGCGAACTCATGTGCCGCTTTTACCAAACGCTCATCGTTCAAATCAGTACCGACAATGATACGAGAAGGATACAGATTGTCATAAAGAGCCTTGCTCTCTCTTAAAAACTCTGGGCTGAAGATGATATTCTTGCTACCAAATTTTTCTCTAACACTTGCGGTGTAGCCCACAGGAATCGTAGACTTGATGACCATGATGGCGTTCGGGTTATATTCCATAACCAACTTGATCACAGCTTCGACCGCAGATGTGTCAAAATGCTGGGTGTGGCTATCGTAGTTGGTCGGAGCCGCAATTACGACAAAATCAGCATCGGCGTATGCAGTCTTCTCATCCAGCGTTGCGGTCAGGTTCAATTCTTTCTCTGCAAGGTATTTTTCAATATAATCATCCTGAATCGGAGACTTGCGGTTGTTGATCAGTTCAACCTTCTCCGGAATAATATCAACTGCCGTTACCTGATGATGCTGGCTCAGCAGAGTTGCAATCGACAGGCCCACATAGCCGGTGCCCGCAACGGCGATTTTGTAATTCTTCATGTTATTTACTCCTCCAGTCCTCTTCGGATCCATCCCCTTGAAAGGTAATTTTTATCTCTACACATCCTTATTGGATGGTATTTCTCTCTATTTCTTCCCGTATGTTCATCACACGGCCTTATTTCTCTACATCTCATCATCCAGACAGGTTCACTCAACAAAATCAGTCGAGCTTTCACCCTCATTTTCCCGCCGCATACTCCTCGGCGGTTACTTTTGCTCTTAATTCCAAGTTCAGCGATTCTCTTGTGTCTGTCAATTCGAGTTATATAGGTCTGGCAGTTGTTAAGTGGACCTTTTTCGACTATAAGCCTGTCATCTACAATTATTCCGCATGACATTCTGATGCAGTTGTTTTCATCCATCAGCATCTTAAGGATTGCTCTTTCCTCTTCATATATAGGATTAAAGCCTCCTCCTATACGCACAGGAACAACCGTAGTTGGTATTCTCTTAAGCTGTTTTTCAAGTTCATGGGGTAAATTACTTTCGATAAACACATAGCCTAGAAACAACCAGTCTTCTTCAAGATTCCACTTGCCTGAATATCTTTTAAGATACTGATATGTAGGCGCAAAATATTGACTGCAGCATCTGTACTCAATGCATTCCTGCATTTTTCTATAGCAATCTTCTATCTGCCTTTTCCAGCCATTACTACATACCACATCCATCCTCCTATCAGAACTGATTGGCTTTGGATATAATGGTACGCACTATCTGCAACATAATAAATATTATGCTGTAAATATCACAAACCATCTTATGTACTTTACCATAATTGAAATAAAAACACAACAGTTTTTGTATCTAATTATGTCGAATTTACAATTGAATTGTCAAAAAAAGACTCCCATGCCAAAACACACATGAGAATCTTCTTTCATAATTAATTATTCTTCATCTTCTTCTGGTTCATTCCAGTTATGATATACATTCTGAACATCATCATCTTCATCTAAGAGTCCTAAGATTCTGTTCATCTTCTTAATATCATCCTCAGATGTAAGGTCTACAGTTGTCTGTGGAATCATAGTAACCTCTGCTGAAGCAAATGTTACTCCGGCATCAGCTAATGCCTGGTTAACAGCATCAAACTCCTCTGGTGAAGTAAGGATTTCATAGCAATCCTCTTCTTCATTAAAGTCATCTGCACCAGCATCAAGAGCTAACATCATAAGCTCATCAGCATCTCCGGTATATTCTTCCTTATCTACAATCATCTGTCCCTTGTTATCAAACATGAATGATACACAGCCCGGAGTACCAACATTACCGCCACCCTTAGTGAATGCACTACGGATATTAGAAGCTGCTCTGTTTCTGTTATCAGTAAGAGCCTCTACGATAATAGCTGTTCCATTAGGACCATATCCTTCATATGTAACTGATTCGTAGTTAGACATATCATTACTTGCAGCCTTCTTAATAGCTCTGTCAATTGTATCATTAGGCATATTGGCAGCTTTACACTTAGCAACAACCTGTCTTAACTTACTATTATTATTAACATCCGGACCGCCTTCTTTAACAGCAATCATAAGCTCTTTACCAAGTCTTGTAAAGATCTTACCCTTAGCTGCATCATTGGCTGCCTTCTTATGCGCGATATTCGCAAATTTTGAATGTCCTGACATAAAAATACCTCATTTCAAATTACTTAATGTTTGCTTTAATCTTCTCAATCATCTCTGCATATTCAGCATCTGTAAGATACTTCTTATCTGGGTTCATAAGGAATACGCCACCCCATTCGAACTCGTCCTTATACTTAGGGCAGAGATGGAAGTGAAGGTGATGACCTGTATCACCATATGCACCATAGTTAACCTTATCTGGGTGGAAAGCAGCCATAATAGCTCTTGCTACTCTTGCAACATCCTCAAAGTAAGCAGCTCTCTCTTCTGCAGTTAACTCGTTCATATCACCAACATGCTTCTTATGTGCTACGATACATCTTCCCGGATGGCTCTGCTCCTTGAACAGATATACCTTAGATGTCTCAAGCTCACATATCTTAATACCAAACTTAGCTACGAGGTCACCCTCTACACAATATGCACAATTCTGATCTACCATAATCGTATCCTCTTTTCTATCAGCCAATATAATTACATTGCATCCTTAATTGAGAAGCTGATTCTTCCCATCTTATCCTTACCCATGCACTTGCACTTTACATGATCGCCAAGTGTAAGAACATCTTCAACATGGTTGATTCTCTCATTAGAAATCTTAGAAATGTGAACCATTCCTTCCTTACCAGGAGCAAACTCTACGAATGCACCGAATTCCTTAATGCTTACAACCTTACCTTCATATATCTTGCCTTCTTCGAAGTCTTCTACGATAGTCTTGATATACTTCATAGCCTGATCCATGCCAGCCTGCTCAACGCCGCATACTGATACAAATCCATCATCTGTTATATCAATCTTAACGCCGCACTCATCAATGATAGCGTTAATTGTCTTACCTCTCTGGCCAACAACCTCACCAATCTTAGCTGGATCAATTGTTGTCTGGATAATCTTAGGCGCATACTCGCCAACTGTTTCACGAGGCTTGTCTATAGCCTTCTTCATACATGTATCCATAATGAAAAGTCTTGCCTGTCTTGTTCTGGCAATTGCCTCTTCAACGATTGGTCTTGTAAGACCGTGAATCTTGATATCCATCTGGATAGCTGTGATACCCTCTGTTGTACCAGTTACCTTAAAGTCCATATCTCCGAAGAAATCCTCAAGTCCCTGGATATCTGTAAGAACGATATAATCATCATCTGTATCGCCTGTTACAAGTCCGCAAGAGATACCTGCTACCATTCTCTTAATAGGAACACCAGCAGCCATAAGTGACATACAAGATGCACATGTAGAAGCCATTGATGTTGAACCATTAGACTCAAATGTCTCTGACACAGCACGGATTGCATATGGGAAATCTTTCTCTGAAGGAAGTACTGGAATAAGTGCTCTCTCAGCAAGTGCTCCGTGACCAATCTCTCTACGTCCTGGGCCTCTTGATGGCTTAGTCTCACCAACTGAATATGATGGGAAGTTATAGTGATGAATATATCTCTTAGTAGTTACATTATCATCAAGTCCGTCAACCTTCTGTGCCTCTGATAAAGGTGCAAGTGTTACAATGTCACAGATCTGTGTCTGTCCTCTTGTAAACATAGCTGAACCGTGAACTCTAGGAATTATATCAACCTCGGCTGCAAGTGGACGAATCTGTGTAATCTCACGTCCGTCTGGTCTCTTGTGATCCTTTAAGATCATCTTACGAACAACCTTCTTCTGGTACTGATATACAGCCTCACCAAGAATTGCAAGCCATTCTTCGTTATCTGCGAATGCTTCCTTCATCTTGTCTGTAATCTCATCGATATTCTTATCACGAGTCTGCTTATCATCAGTAAATACAGCAACTTCCATCTCCTCTG
>OIYR01001785.1_pt1 | contig 10238 bp, 9 predicted proteins | sample 1588221 | NCBI WGS metagenome assembly OIYR01 (sample SAMN03283292) | human gut metagenome | biome: human-associated habitat; material: feces | host: Homo sapiens | place: Peru | collected 2012 | reverse complement strand
ATCTTTTCGCCGCTCGCCGCTACGTATTCGAATATAAGCGTTTCGGCGTTTTCGGGGATATATTTATAACCCGCTTCTAAGTTCTCTTTAATCAGAACGTTTTCGCTGACCGTGCCGTCTTCGTTTTCTACGCCTTTACGGTATAAGTTTATGGTGCCGCTGAACGCCGCAAACTTCATACCGTTTAAGGGGTTTACATAGTGCGCCGCGGGCGCGGTTACTTCCGACCCGGTCCACACGCGTTTTTTAGTGACGTCAACGACAAGCGGGCAATCTTTAAGTTCAACGATTGTACGAGCCGCGCGCAAGTTATACCCGCCGAGCGACGTTACGATTATTGAAGCGGTTTTATCTTCGACCACGCTGTCAAACGTAACGGTTACGTTAAGGGTTGCGCTGTCGTCGAATCCGTTCCACACGCTCATATCGTTAGTATAAGCGGCGTAATAATCGTCTTTTTCCGAAACGTCGAAGTCACGCACGCACCACGCGCCGTAAATGCCGGGGGCGTTTGTAGAGTCATTTGCGAACGCAACGTTTGTAAACGCGCTCGCTTTTTGGTTATCCCATATAAGCGATATGGGGTTTGCAAGTTTGCCGGGAAGTCCGATAGAACGGGTTACTTTGCCGAACGAAACTTTGCTTTGCTTGTCGCCTTTGTTCCCCGTGTTATATCCGTTGCCGTCGTATTCGCTGCCGTCAACCGTTTCAGGATACGTAGCGGGCAAACTGTATCTTATTTCTTTAAAGTTACTATTACCCGTCGCCGCCGCGCTTATTTCAATACATTCCGACCCCCATTCGTAACGGTCGTTTATTTTAAACGCAACGTAGTTTTGCTCTTTGCCAACCTGCGTTATTTTGACGGTCATTTCTTGTAAATCTTCTTTAATAACCGTTTTACCGACTACGTCCAGATATTCGCCGCTCCCGGTCGTCCCGGTGTACACGTACGAAAATATATCGCCGTAATCTGAGCGCGTTTTGTACCACGCGCCGTCGGCGGCTGTTTTATCGAAGTCTTTGCCGTCGAAAAAGAACCGCCCGTCGTCAAGTTTAAAATTGCCTAAGTCGAACGACGCGCCCGTGCCGCCCGTAAGTTTTAAGCCGCTGTAACTTAACTCTTCGTTTAAAAGTTGCTTTTCGGCTTGGTCGTAGGTTATAAAAGCCTTTTCGCCACCGCCCGAAACGGTCACCGCGTTTAATATCGCGCTTGTATCGAGCCCCGAATTTTCACCCGCAAAAACCGCCGAAGCGCCCACGGGTATGCTGATAGCCGCGGCAAGCACTGCCGCCGCTATCGCCGTTTTAGTTTTCTTTGTAGTTTTTCTCATAAAGTTTTTTGCTCCCTTTTATTTTTTTGCTATTGCAATTATTATTTTTATAAACAGAACGACGAGAACTAAGCACGCCCCGACGATTAAAACCCATTTAACGATTTCGTAAGTTTGGCTGCCTTTAAACTCCGTCCATTTTTCTTTTATCCATTCGCCAGCGTTCGCCATTGCGTCGTCGAACTTATTCTTTGCCGCGCCGTCGGTATCTTCCGCGTTTTTGGCGTTGTTCTTCGCCATAAACGGCAAGTCGCTCGACCCGTCAAGGTAGAACCAGTACGAATAATACATTGCGTTGCTGTCGTCCGCTATCTCGCATGCGCTCATTACGACGGAAGGAAGGGCAAGCCCTGCCGCGCCGCCTATAACCGCGCCTTGCACGCCGCCTATACACCCGCCCACGAACAAACTGTTTTCCTGTACCTTTTGGCTTATCTTGTAAAACTTCGAGCCTTCGACTTTCATTTCTTCCGATAAAACCATACACCCGTCACCCGTCGAGCCTTTGAACCAGTGATTAAAATCGCTTACTTGTTCTTTAAAGACCGCTACGGCAAAATATCCGTATAAATTTTCAATAGCGACTTCGTTACTGTAAGTAAACCATTGTTTATCTGAACTGTTTAAAAACAAAATAGACCAGTCTTTGCCGTAGTCTTTCGACCATTCGTAATAACTCGTAAGCGGCACTTTTACTTCCGAAGTCGTCCCGTTATGGTCGAGTTGTTTCAACGACGAAAACGTGTATTTCGGCACGAAACTATACGTTTCGGTTGCTTCGTCGAACTGTAGGTCAATCGTATCGACGGTAGATTTTAAAACGTTCATCGTTTCAATGCCTAAAACCTTTGCCAAATCTTCCGCCGTCATTTTTTTAAGCACGCCCGGAAGTTCGGCGTCTTCGAAGTCTAAAACTTTAATTTTGCCTTCAAAGGTCTTTTTTTCCGCAAAAGGCGTTTCCTTGTACTTGACTAAGTATTCGACGGTAACCGCCCATTCGTCCGTAAGCGTCGCCGTTACCGTTATAACTTTTGCGGAATATTCGTTATCACGGTAGAACGTTATAACCGAATTGCGATAGTTTAAAGGGTCTTCCGTTATATCGCCGCCACCGTCAAGCGTAACCTTAGATATTCGGTAACCTTTCGGTATTTCGCCGAAGTCAAGGTCGCCCACTTTATAACTGAACTGCGGCATTTCCGCGAGAACGTAATATTTTTCATATCCGTTATATCCGTTTATAGTTTTTACAAGAGTGTTATAACGATAGTAACATTTTGCTTTCGCAACGTTGTTTTCGCGGTTTTCTTCATCAAGCGTGACGTCGATTTTTACTTTGTTGAATTTGCAGTATTCGACGTCGCCAAGCCCTTCCGGGTGAACGCCTTTATATATAACGCCGCTTTTGGTGTAGAATTTTCTTTCGAAGTTCCCCGCGACTTTCCAGCGCAAAATATCGCTGTACCACTCGTTCGTAACTTCCGAAACGCGCCAGACTTCGTTAAAGTCGTTATCAAGCACCATATATTCGTAACTGAACGGAATCTTTATGTCGTCAACAAGTTGCGCGACCATTACGACCGATAAGCCGAATAAGTCGTTTAAATCCTTTTCGCGAACAGATATTGTTAAGCGGTTTGCGTCGTGATATATTTTTAGCGTATCTTTTCCGCCGCTTACCGAAACGACGATTTCTTCTTCGCCTTCGTTTTCTCTTACGAAGTTAGTCGTCCAACCTAAATTAGTCAGCAAGCGTTCAGATATCGCCCCGTAGTCCCATTCGAGTTTATACCAACCACCGATAAAAGAATGGTCGGTCGCGTATATATCTAATTTAAGGTTCGGAAACTCTGAACCGTTGTTGTTTACGTGAACGCAAAAATCGGTATAATCGAAGTCCGAATAATCTACGTCAAGGGTTACGACCTTGCCGTCAAGCGAGTAATTAAACCCTTTTGCCCGTCGCATAACGCGCTTATCCGTGACGCCTTCGACAGCTTCGCCCGTTCCTTTCAGAACTGCGTCAACGGTCGTTTCGTATTCCGCGTCAAAATAACTTAAATCGCCCCCGTATTTTTCTTTTTTTAAAATCTGCTCTTTTAACGCCCTTTCGCACCAAACGCCATAGGCGGGTATTTCGTAAGTATCGGTAACCGTTTCGTATTCGTCGGCGTTTTTCATTTTGTAGTAGTTTACTTTCAAAGTTGCCGCCTCGTCGCCGCTTTCGCATAACCCGGTCAACACGGCGACGTCTTTCATTTTATCCATATTCGACGACGATAATTTTTTAGCGTTTTCTTTTACTACGTCGTTTATAGTAAATTCCGTCAACGCCGTTACGCCGTAAATATCGATAGTTGGTTCGGTGACGATATCTTTTAAACCGTACCTTGCCCGATATAACAACCCGAACATATATAACTTGTCGTTGTTTTTGTCGGGAACGCAGTCAACGTAAAACTCGTCATTTTTATATCCTTCGTTTTCCACGTTCCACGCGCCGTCACGATAATTAAACAGGGCGGAATATGCTGTGCCTTTCGAAGCAAGTAATCTTTTTCTACTTCTCACCGCGGGATTTCCCGGATTAAAATCTTTCTGCATTTTCGCATAATCATCGGGATATCGAGTTATAACGACATGCAGCATATAATCTGCGGCAAATACCGGGCGGCTTTCGCTGCCGTTTGAAGAAACCGTTCCGAGAAACTTATTTATGTTCGTTTTAATCTCTGCCCGCAATTCGTCGCTGACGCTATATTTCATTTGAATTTTTAACTTGTTGTCATCGGTCGCCGTGATAAAAGGGTAACCCTTATCGTCATCGGTACTGTTGCCGTAATTTTTATTTATTTCGACGCTGAAATCTTTCGAAGTGTACGTTATATTCGAAGTCGCCGAAGTAGCCGCAAACGCAATTTGATTTTTGCTGTTTATGCCCGAAACGATAAAAAAAGCCGTGGCGAAAAAAACCACGGCGACCGCAAGCGTTAAAAGTATGCTTTTGCGTTTAAAAGTATAGTTTTGCATTGTTATGCCCCTTTCGGCTTGCGCACGGTGTGCCGCCGCGCGCTTGCCTGTTGTTTGTATTTTCTAAAATAAAATTTTTTGTTATGGAGATATGAAACACACCGCGCAAGGCTTCGGCACAAACCCCGCGCGACCGTTTATTCGTCGTTTTTGTTCGACTTATTCGCGCCCATAAAAAAGAACGCTATCGCCGTATACGCGCTAAAAAGCGCTATCGTTATAATCTGCCAAAGTTCCATAATCGTTAAGTCCCGTTGTTATCATCGGCGGGGGCGAACCGCTTCGCCCCGTATATTCGCCGTGATTAAACGCGGCACAATCGGACAATAAAGCCGCGCTAATGGTTGTGGGTTTTATCCGATAGCCCACCGAAAACGGTTTATTAAACTTGCGACGGCGTTCAGAGCGCGCCGCAAATCTCTTTTAAAGCCAACAACGCAACGCTTTAAGTTCCGCTTCGTCCGCTTGCCGCGGCACGCCGTACTTATCCGCCGCGCATAAAACAACGTTGCCGAAGTATCGCATATCGCCCACCGATACGTTGTACGCCTTTCCGTCAAGCGTTTTGGCGTTCGCAAGCGTAAAGCCTGCGCCGCAACACTCGAAGAATAAACACACGCCGTCAAGCAACACCGTTTTGTAGCCGCAAGCAAATAATTCGTTTACCGCCGCTTCGTCCGCTTCGATTACTTCGCCCCTTTCCCCGGGGCGTTTTAATATAGCGTTAAACATTGCTTTCACCCGCCTTAACTGCCTTTTCAAACGCGCCCAACAAGGTTAGCACGTCGCTTAACATTGCGTAGTCTTGATAGCAGCCCTTCGCTATGCCGCGGGAGCATAACTCGTCAATCGTCGCGCTTACTTCTTTTTCCCGCCCGCGGTACTTTTTAAGCAGCGTTTCAATCAGAGTGAAACACTCTATGCGCGTTCTGTTTTCGCTTTTCTTTTCGGCGGCGTTTGCGCCGCAAGGGGTTAGTTGTTCTGTCCGGTTGTTTTTCATTTCCTTTTGCTCCTTTTGTTTTTTATTTAAAACGCTTGACTTTGCGTTTTAGTTCATTTATAATTTTCGTAAAGTAACGGCGACTTATTTTAGTCACGGCTTATGCTTTTCAGCATTGGCACTGCCGTTACTTTTTTTATTTTCGGTTTTTTCTAAATACTTCTGTTTTGCCCTGTCCCCGTAAAGTTTTACTCGTTCATAATCTTTTTTTGTTAATTCTCCGGACTTTTGCCCGTGGTAATTGCTTTTTTCATCTACAATAGCCTGTCTACGTACATACGATTTTTTCGATGTACGCGCCGTCGCGTGCTTTTCTTGAATCAACGACTACTATTCTGTATAAAGCGTTGTCTTTGTCACCGAGTCTGGTGAGCCTCATTTTTACTGCCATGGTTTTATCCTCCAAAAAAATATCTTAGGTTATTTTGCGATTCGCCGCGCTAAAACTTGCGGGCGTTCGCATTTATCTGAACGGGAACCCTCGTTTCCCGTTTTTGAACTGTTTCATAAGTTGCTTGGTCTGGTCAAACTGCTTTAAAAGCGCGTTGACTTCCTGAACGGTGGTGCCGCTGCCCGTCGCCACCCGCATTTTGCGCGAGTAGTTTAAAATTTGCGGATTTTCGCGCTCACGCTTCGTCATAGACTGGATAATAGCTTTCGTTCTTAGCATCTTTTTCTCGTCTATTTCGCCTACGCTTGCGTTTTTGAACTTGCCGCCAAGCCCGGGGAGCATGCTCATAATATCCTGCGCGCCGCCCATTTTTTTAATCATATCGAATTGTTTAAGATAATCGTCAAGCGTGAAAGAATTTTCTTTCATGCGCTTTTGCATTTCTTTAACTTCTTCTTCCGAAACCGCTTGCTGAGCCTTTTCGATAAGACTTAAAACGTCGCCCATTCCTAAAATGCGCTTAGCCATACGGTCGGGATAAAACGGCTCTAAGTCTCCGAGTTTTTCACCCGTGGAAACGAATTTTATGGGTTTGCCGGTCACCGCTTTGACGGATAAGCACGCGCCGCCGCGCGTATCGCCGTCAAGTTTGGTCAACACCGCGCCCGTGATGCCGAGCGTATCGTTAAAAGTCTTCGCTACGTTTACGGCGTCCTGCCCCGTCATAGAGTCTATCGTCAATAAAATATCGGTGGGGGAAACTTTTTTTTCGATTTCTTTAAGCTCTTCCATAAGCGTTTCGTCTATGTGGAGCCTGCCCGCCGTGTCGAGTAATACCACGTCGAACCCGTAACGCTTGGCGTAAGCGACGGCGTCTTCCGCTATCTTAACGGGGTTTTTGTTGCCTTCTTCAAAGCACTCTACCCCCGCTTTTTCGGAAACGACTTTAAGTTGAGTTATAGCCGCGGGGCGATAAACGTCGCACGCGACGGTTAAAACCTTTTTGCCGCTGCTTTTTAAGTTGAGCGCAAGTTTACCCGTCAAAGTGGTTTTGCCCGCGCCCTGAAGCCCGCACATCATTATGATTTGCGGCGGGTTATTTGCGATATTTAACTTTGAATTCGTCGAACCCATAAGCTCGGTGAGTTCGTCCGAAACGATTTTTATAACTTGCTGGGAAGGGCTTAAACTCTTTAAGACTTCCTGACCGAGAGCCTTTTCGCTGACTTTTTGAACGAATTCTTTCGCGACGGTAAGGTTTACGTCCGCCTCTAAAAGCGCAATGCGAACTTCACGCATTGCCTGCTTTATTTCAAGTTCGGTAAGCGTACCGCGCTTCGTAAGCTTGGTGAATATGTGATTAAGTTTTTCGCTGAGTCCGCTAAAAACGTTTGCCATTAAATTTTACCTATCGCTTTGCTTAACGCGCTTTTTACTTCCTCGTCGGTAATTTTATCCAAAAGTTTTATAAGATTGCGCTTTTTGGATATGAGCCCGAGCTTTTCGTCATACCCCCTTAACGCTTCGCGCGTTTTCGAGAGCGCGTCCGAAACGCTTTGGCGGCTGACCCCCTTCATTTCGGATATCTCCGCAAGGGATAAGTCGCACGAATAATAAAGATAAAAAACTTCCCGCTGGTTTTCGGTTAAAAGCGAGCCGTACTCGCCGAACAACTCGTTAAAAATCAGTTCGTCGGAAAATTCTTTACTCATGACGCTTTGCATTTTAACATATTATAAAGCGGCTGTCAAGTAAAATTGCTTAACAGCCGCAAATTTTATTTTTATAAGTTTTAACTTGCGGATTTTATTATTTATTAAGCGCGTTGTAAGCTTTATCCAAAGCGTAAGCCGCAAAAGACGCAAAACCGTGGTTTTTGCTCGCCCGCCCGTGCGAATGTTCCCATAGCGTGCAAGTGGTTTTGCCCATTTCGCCGAAGTAAGCGGTAACGCATTTTAAAACAAGGTCGTATTCGCCCAACTTTAAAAGGGTCAAAAGCCGCATATACACGCCGATGAACATATCTATTTTGATAATTTCGGGGCGCGTTTTTCTGTCGGCCGCAAACACGCGCGTTATAAGGTCGTAAAGCTTAGCGTACTTTTTATCGTTTTTAACGTCAATGCCCGCAAAAAACGCGGCGTAATATTGGCAAATTTCGCTGCAATCGCTTTGAAGCACGAGTTTGCCGTTTTCCCGCACGGCGTGATCGAAGAAAACTTCGCCGTTAAAACTTTGTTTTATCGCCGCGGCGGCAATTTTTTCGGCTTTTGTTTTAAGCGTTTTATCGCCTACGATATCGGCGGCGCGGCGAAGAGTTTCTGCGTATAAAAAGTTCGTGGGGTAGCTTACGTCTTTCGTCCACTTATTCGCGTCCGTCCACTCGATAAAGTTCCATTTGGGAAGATTTTCTAAAAGCCCGTCCTCGTTTTCGTAGCGTTCAAAGTATTTCAAAAGCCCCTTTACCTTATCGCAAAATTCCGCTTTTTCGCTTAAATTATCACGCTTAAAAATATAGTCGTGAACCTCCAGGATAAACCACATCGTCCACTGCGGGATTCGAACCAAACAAACCCATATTTTTAAAGCGTAAAATCTTAGATTTTATCGCATATTTTAAAACTTTTTGTTGAAAATCTGTCGAAGAAGTTATCGCCTTTTAACGTCGTCTTTATACAAAAACGAAAAGCCTATGTTATTACCCTTTTATCAGCCTTGCGCCGTATGGCGCATTTTTTAATAAAAAACGGGCGGCGCGGGCGGTTTTACAAGGCAAAACGGCTTTTTCGCCGCCCACCGATTTAAAAGGGTTCGCGTTCAGCGAACCTATCGCGCGCGTTATTAGCTTATTTAAGTTATACAATAACGCGTAACGCGCGCTTTTATTATAATTTTTTTATTCTTTCTTCCAGAATAGAAAGCACCCTGTCGCCAAAATTCGCAAAAAGCGAACCGCGGGTAAGCAAAAACCGAACCTACGCGCGCGACAAATATATAAAGTTACGGCACGACGAAAAGCGTTGACGGTTTTTAACCCGTTCAACGCTTTAAAACGTCTTCTTTATTTAATTAAACCTTGCCGATTAAATCGTCTATATCGTCAATCATTGCGTCAAGTTGTTCTTGCGTGTAGTCGCGTTCGCTTGCAAAATGCGCGCCGCCTTTTTTATACTTTGCCCCTTCGAGCGCGTCCGAAACCTTGCCGGCAACGTCGGCGACGCGGCTTAGTGCTATAAAATCGCGGTGACCGTTCCCGGAAGGGATAGCTTTTATAAAGCCTTTGGCTTCGAGTTTATTTAAAATGCGCGTAATTGCGTCGTAGGACTTGTTTAAACGGACTTGCAAGCCGACCACGCTACCCGAATAACGTTTCAACCGCCCTTTAAGCGTAAACGTTTCGATAATAGCGTAAACGTAATATTCTTCGAGCGATAAGCCCGTAATCTGATAAAAGTTGTAAGGGATTTTTATGTATTTATATTCTTTTTCAATGCTTTTGTGCTGTTTTGTGTCCTTTAAATTAGATAACGCGACTTTCATTTTTTATTTCTCCGGTTGTTTTTTTGCTTTGAGTGTTGACTTTTTGCTTTTTATTGCGTATAATAATAGTGCTATTTAGGCAAGGGGCGATACGTAGCGCCCCACCCCGGAGCCTGCTTAACAGCCGCTCCGGTTTTTTTATGCTTATTTTTTCGTGTCTTTAAAGTGGTTGTGCCATTTTGCAAGGGTATTTTTAGCCGTAGTGCGGTTAGCGCGCGTTTTGCCGCCTAACCCGCGTTTTATTTTTTTGTATTCGCGATTAGTAACCCTGTCGTTCGTCTTTTGCATATCACGACTATTGATTGGCTTGTACTTTTTTGTTCCCGGTTCTTTAACCCCGACGATTACGCGGTGTTCGACCGCCGAAGGTTTAGTAAGCGATTCGTGTTTCTTCGGTTTTAACGTTAAATGCTTTATATGGCAATCGTCCTTCTTCCCTTCCTTGCTATGTATTTTAGATACCGCAAGCGCGCCGTCGTCTACGCGTTGGTCAACGACTACGACGTGCCGCGGCTTTTTATTTTTAGAGTCGCCGCCCAAATAACCGTCGGTTGTCTTATAAATTTTCTGCGTGTCTGGCTTGTCCGTTTTTGCCTTTGGCTTGAACATGTTTTTAAAAAAGTCTGAAAACGCCATTTTGTTTGCTCCTTAAAGTTTAATGTTGTTGTTATACAAGGGCGTAATTTCGCCCGGGTAATCGTTCCACGTTTCAACGGCGCGGGCGAACTCGTCCTGCGTGCCTTCGAAGACGTACAAGGGGTTTAATATATAAAACCCGCCTTTTCGGTACTTGACGCACCCGTTTAAGGCGAGAACGCGCCTCCACTCTGTGACGGTCCGCTTCGCCACCGTGCGCCGCTTGTCAGACAGCGCGACCGCAAGCGTTGTTTGCGTCGCCCTTAGTTCGTTGGTGCTTTTATCGCGCAGAACTGATAAAACGGAT
>OIYR01001781.1_pt1 | contig 10254 bp, 9 predicted proteins | sample 1588221 | NCBI WGS metagenome assembly OIYR01 (sample SAMN03283292) | human gut metagenome | biome: human-associated habitat; material: feces | host: Homo sapiens | place: Peru | collected 2012 | reverse complement strand
CCGAAAAGGCTTTGTCGTTCACATGGATGTAAAGTACATACTCTCCCAAAGGCAGTCCTGAGCAATCGAAATCTTGCCGGTAATCGTTACCTGCCGGCTGCTGCAGGGAGGCAGACTTAAATACCATGCCGGAAGTATTGCAGATGAGAAATCTGAGCTGAGCATCTGAGACTAGGGAGTATGACAAACATACCTTCTTGCCATTGACTGATACTTTATAGGAAATGTCACCTTGCCCGGTATTTGATTCCGAACTTATGCCTCGCATTTTATCCTTCAGTTCCTTGTTTTGTTCATCCTCTAGATGGCTCATTCCTTCAACATTGGCAGCATAGGCAAAGGAATGCTCCAAGACTTTGCGTTCTCCCTTTTTGATGGAAGCCTCGATGACTTTCAATATGGGATAACGGTATCCCATGGCGTACCACTCGAAGATTGCAGCTTTGAATTTCATTGGTTCGTCTTGTCTCACAGACATGAGACTGTCCTTTGAAACATTTATGTTAGCAACGATACTCCTTTGTATTAATAACGCATTGTTGAAAGAATCATTGCATGGCATGATTAATTTTCCCTTTGCCATGGCTTTGGTGCAGCAAGTACCTGATAACCCAAGTTTGTTCTTCGAGCAATAAGTCCCCTTACCCTCAATCTGACAAGTCAAGGAGTCGTTTAGGGAAAATGGGAACTTGAGATATTCAAAAGAATTACCAAAATCAATGTTCAGCAATGGGGTTTGCAATCGCTTCAGAAGCAAATGCTCCTTATCTTGTGAAAAATCGAGAATGGCATCCTTGCCTATCATTTTGATATGGTTGCTATCGTTTCCAACAAAGAACACCTCTTTCTCTTGCCCAAGATATTTGGAATTGGAGAAATCCCATAGTTGTTCCGAAAAACCAGAACTTTGCGGAACTGTTGCAGTTATAAAGTCATAGTATATGCTGTCACCGCCTTTTGAGAGATTGGCAGTGGCAGTAAGTTCGCGGCTTTGTGCCCCCAAGGAGACACAATTGCTAACCATGATGCTAATGTAAATGATTATCTTCTTCATTTTTTTTCTTTTGTTGTTTTAGATATTTCACAGCAATAATTATAGTAACTATTGTGGAAAATGCCAAATAATATATATCAAATAGTATTTCAGAATGTAAATCTTTTAATACCTTATGAGTATCATTTTGATTAACAGGAAACTCGATATAGTAAAAATGACCATAATTCCAATCTAGCATCCAATATACCCATCGCATTAATATAATATAAATATGTAGGACTACTAAAATTAAAACTAAAATTTTAAATGATTTTCTTTTCATTTCTTTTGTGTTATTATAAAATTCATGACTTTCTTTTCATTAATATGAACTTACTCTTAAATTAAATCAACTAAGAGGCATTCGTTTTGTAAGAATATTCTTCATAAGAAGACACTCTGTGAGTAGTACTATAAAATATTTTTTCCTTCTTTAATTTTCCATCTTGATATTCAAAGATAATATTAACATCAGTCTTCTTGCCCTTAAACAATGCTTTGGTTAAGAATCCATTATGTATATTTATATACATGCTCTCCAATGGTTCATAACGATATGTTTCTAATTCGGCAAAAAAACGAAATTTCATATTGATTTTTTTATATTTGATGCGATAACTATCCTTATTGAATACAATTGTCTGTCTTTTTTCAACAAAAGCACCATCGTCGGTTATTTCAGAATCAATAGTTGCTAAAAAATACAAAATTCGTTCTTGCAATTGCTTATATTTTATCATATGATAAATATAATTATTTTGTAAAGACTCATCAAATTCACAATAATAGTATTTCATATATGGATATAATGGCATTTCTGCTATACTATCCCCTTGAAGATGAAAGCACAACACATCATTGCCATCATATACTAAAGAATCTTTAGGAGTATGCTGTTCATAGCAGACTATACTCTGTAACTTTACTTTTTCATAATTTCGTTTTTCTATCAATTCCCCATTATGAAAAGTAAAGAAACTTTGTGCAAGCATATTACAACTTACAAAAAGACATATTATAAAAACATATTTTCTCATTTTAATTCCCTCTAAAAGATAGTTAAACCATACTGGGCAACAGATTGTAATCTTATTTTGTTATTTATAAACGAAGTTGCATCCTCGCTATTTGATGTGCACTTTTTCCGAAAAGGCTTTGTCGTTCACATGGATGTAAAGTACATACTCTCCCAAAGGCAGCCCTGAGCAATCGAAATCTTTCCGATAATCGTTACCAGCTTGCTGTTGTAGGGAAGCAGACTTGAATACAATGCCTAAAGCAGCACTACAGTGGTACCAATTCGCCGATACTATCATATTATGGCAATGCAACTTTTCACAACAATGTATTATTGTCTATTTGATAGATATTTAATATTGTTATGCAAAAATAAAACAATTAGTAATACCAACCTATTTTCCATGATTAATATATTGAACTTGACCATCGTCTTTCTTGATTACAATGATTGCCGTTCCTCCTGTCTCACCTTTGCTTAGGCTACCTTCTATCACCCAAAAACGATTGTTGATAAGAGTTATTTTAAGTGGGTATTCATTTTTTATTTGATTACTACCATATATGTTTGATAATATCGTATTTGCAATCGTATATGCCATATTTGCATTTTCAACAATTCCATTTTTTTTATTATACACACCATATGGGTCCACCCCATCCCCATACTCAATATCGTTAAAATTACTCCTATAATTTTCTGAGATAAGTGAATCAACGCAATTTCCTATATAAATATATTTATTGGAAATATCAGTACCCTGTCTTGTAAAATGACAGCAAGAATAGCCTATTGCAAAAAAGAAGACTGAAGCCGAAAATAGCACTAAGTTTTTTTTCATTTTTATTAAAAAGTTTGATATAAAAAATTAATAACATCTATTTTTTGTACTATAGTTTTTTCTATAGAAATATAATTGATATTATTTTCATTAAGTCTATCAGGATCATTGCTGTCACTTGGCAGCTTGGATTATCCAGCTGTAAGCTGTCTGGCTTACTCTGAGAACATGCACTTGGCACCACCATAAGCAAAAATGCCAATAAAGAAATACTAAAATACTTACTCATAGGCGAACGGACGATAAAAGGTGATTAATGTTTATTAACTTGTGGCAAAGTTAAGGAAAAATACGCAATGTTGTATTTCGCACAGATGTAAATTATAAAAAATTAACTGTCAAACCTTAAGGCTGTAACTACCAGTCATTTTTGATATAGGGATACACGACTTCAAGAGGAGGGTGTGTCATGGCTACTTTGGGCAGGATGCAGCCCACTGGCGAAGAAGAGTTTTGGACATAAAAAAATATAGTTCTTTGCAAGGTTTGCAGCAAACGTTGCAAACTTTGCAGAAACTAAGACTTGGTACGGAGAGGGTACGGAGCAGATACGGAGCGGGTCCTGTTAAGCTCTTGTCTGTCCCTGGCCAGTAATCAACCACTTGTAGGTGGTAATCTCTTCGAGTGCCATTGGTCCGCGGGCTCCAAGCTTCTGGGTACTGATACCAATCTCTGCGCCCAATCCGAACTGTGCGCCATCGGTAAAGCTGGTAGGAGCGTTTACATAAACGCAGGCTGCATCTACCAATGCCTGGAACTTCTTCTGGGCTGCTTCGTTGTTGGAAACGATGCTCTCGCTGTGTCCGCTTCCGTAGGTAGCGATATGGTCGAGTGCCTCATCTTCTGAAGCGACGGTCTTGATACCCATCTGCATGCTGAGCCATTCGGTGTTCCAGATGCTCTTCACGTTGGCATCAGCCTCTGTTGAGTCTGCGGATTTGCAATCCGCAGTCAGCAAATCTGCCTCCTTCATCTTCGCTTCGCTTTCCTCTGCCTTATATAATAAGGTATCTGGATAGTGTTCCTTTAAGGCTTCGTAAGCCTTGGCATCTGCATGAATCTTGGTTTGTTTCTCGGCGAGCCCCTCGCAGAGAGCAGGGAGGTCGCTTAATCTGCTTTCGTGAATCAGCAGACAGTCGAGTGCATTGCATACGCTCACTCTTCGACACTTGGCATTGGTGATGATGCGCTTGCCCATCTCCAGGTCGCCATTCTTGTCGAAGTAACAATGTACCACGCCGGCTCCGGTTTCGATAACCGGTACCTTGGCAGTATCACGAACGAAGTTGATAAGCTTCTTTCCGCCACGAGGAATACAGAGGTCGATATAGCCCACGGCATTCAGCATTTCGCCGGTAGCCTCATGGGTAGCAGGGAGGAGCGTACATACGTTTGGATCCACGCCATGCTTTATCAACACCCTGTGGATAAGTTCGACACCCGCTGTGTTTGAGGTGTTTGCGTCCCTTCCGCCTTTCAGTACGCAAGCATTTCCGCTCTTGAAACAGAGTGAAAAAACATCGTAGGTCACATTAGGACGGGCCTCGTAAATCATGCCGATGACTCCGAATGGAACGGCTACTCGCTGCAGGTGCAATCCATTGTCGAGTGTCTTGTCTTTGAGAACTCTTCCGAGCGGTGAGGGCAGGGTACTTACGTGTCTCATATCCGAAGCGATATCCACGAGTCGCTGCTCTGTGAGCTGCAATCGGTCGTAGAGTGGGTTTGTTTTGTCCATCTTCGCCAGGTCTTCTGCGTTAGCTGCAAGGAGCGCAGGAGTCTCTGCGATGATAGCATCCGCCACCGCCTGCAGGATTTCATTACGTTGTTCGTCGCTGAGCAAGCCCAAAGTCTTGCTAGCTGCCTTCACTTTTTGGAAAGTCTCTTTCAGTTCCATTTGCTATTTCCTTTCTTATTTGATGATAAGATATTTGGTAATGTGTTATGAGTTCCCTCTTAACAACGGCAAAGGTAAACATAAATATTGGAAATTGCAAACTTTATGCAAGAAAAAGTGATGATTTTATAGATAAATGGATAGTTATACGAAAATGAGATAAAAAAGGTCAGGCAGCGTCTGACCTTTTTGTAATGGTTCCTTTTAATTATTCTGATACTGCCAGAAGAATTACTCTTTATCGTTTTCTTCAGGATGAGCCATTAGATACAGTTCCTTCTGTCGTTCGATTTCTCTTCTCAAGTCTTCCTTGTCTGGCAGGTATAACTTGTATTTTGCAGCGAACATCTGGTCGTTTTTGGCGAGGGTAGAGTATCGTGCCACATCCGAATCGGTTTCGGTACAAAGAATGATGCCGATTGTAGGGTTGTCGTCTGGTCCTTTCTTCATCTTGTCATACATCTGGAGATACATGTCCATTTGTCCTACATCCTGGTAGGTGATGCGATTTACCTTCAAGTCGACCAAGATAAAAGATTTGATGAGGTAATTGTAAAATACCAAGTCGATATAGTAGTCATTCTCCTCGGTTCGGATATGTTGCTGACGAGCCACGAGCGCATACCCTTTTCCCATTTCCATCAAGAATTTCTCTAGGTTGTTGATGATGGCTGTCTCCAGTTTTGATTCTGCAAGGGAGGTGTCTTCCGGTAATCCAAGGAATTCCAAGACAACTGGTGATTTGATGTATTCGAGTTTGTCTTGCTGATAAGCCTTTGTCTTGTCTTGCATCTCGTCAACGACAGGTTGCTTCTTCTTTGACATAAGAAGACGTTCATAATATAAGGTGTTGATATTGCGGTTGAGGGTTCGGTAACTCCAACCTTCGTTGAACGCTTCCTTTGCATACCATTCACGAGCTTGTTTATCTTCTACACGGATGAGACGCTCGTAGTGGGTCCAAGGAAGGATATTCAAATTTGTAAAGTGAGTTTGATACTCCTCTTTTACAAGTGCGGTAAATATAGCAGGCACTGCCTGCTGTTTTTGTTTTTCCAATTGGGCAGGCACTGCCTGCCCAATTCCTAAATCCGGAAAAAAGTTATAGAAACGTCTGTAACTCTTTATGTTAGTCTTGGAGAATCCCTTCCCGAATTCCTCCGTAAGAGCAGCCGAAGCGACCTCTATTACATGCTTTCCGTATTCTGCACGTGATGCTCCGTTCTGTTCCTGTTCCACAATACGTTGTCCTATTCTCCAGTTTCTTTCCACCAGAGAATAATTGACGGCAGCAAATGCTTTGCTGCGAGCCTTGCTGACGATGGAGCGCAAGTCGTTGACGAGCATGTTGTCTTCATCGTTATATTTCTTACCGGGTTCTTTCATGATGCTACTGATTTTAGCTGTTCAAAGTGCAAAGATACGATAATATATCGAAAAAGCAATCTTTCTCTTCACTTTTTTCGATAAAAGTTTGGTGATTTCGATAGGTTTTACTATATTTGCAGCGTCTATTCTCTCACAGAATGCCTTATTTGGCAGAGGATGGGGGAAGACTACATATAGTATTAAGGCGTTTTTGTACGCTTTGGTTTTGACAGTGTAAGAATCTGGCAGTTCGAGCAAAAGTTGTCAAGAACAAAGCAACGGGAACGCCTCATGAGGTGTATTATATACAGCCATCATTGGCTTCGAACATTTCTTGTTCGTTGTCAGTGCAGGTGGATTATATATTTACATCGGCGTGGGGCTTTCGGCGTTGCTCGTTTCGACAACTTGGGCGATGCCAGAGCCTTTACACTGTGGAACGAGTGACAGGATTGGCTCCACGTTTTCATGTATATATACCAACCATTTGTTAATCATGCCAATATGGTAGCCGTTGGCAAAATAAGAATAGTTGGTATGAATTGTATAAAAATTCCAATCACAAAGACAGACAAAGGCGGTTTTCAAGTAACCATTGACTTGAACTTATATAGTGAAAAGGCTATAACTGCTACTATTTACAGATATACAGACAAGTACTTTGTATATCAGAACACAATGCCTAGTGATGACAAACAGGTCTGTGTGATTTTTGAAACAAAAGACGGTGCGCTTGACGAGAATATTGTCAAGCAATTCTGTAATGACTTGATAGACCAACAACTTCGTGAAATTACAACGGAGAAGTATGGACATATTCGTGATTTGATAGTTGAGGAAGCATTTAAGCCCATATCAAAATGAGAAGATTAATTATCTTAATATTGTCCATATATGCTGGTATATATTCCATTTTGCATGCCTCCGTCAATAAGAATGAAGCATTTACCCTTTCAAATGGGAAAAGATATTTAGGGCATGGTTCTCATGGCTCCCATATGTCTCATTATTCTGGAGTATCATATAATCATTATATTAAGACAAAATCATCTTCAATACTAAATCTAAGTGAACAACAGATTACTCTGATAAAACAAGCCATTCTAAAAGGTGGTATAAATAAGAGTGGATGCAGCATAAATGGTATTGAAAGGTGTAAATTATTGGAAATAGATGGGGTGAAAGTGAACAAATGGTGCTATAAAATATACTATATTGTTGAATTTGGAAGTTATGATACAATACATACACATCAGTATTTTGTGTATTATATTCAAACAGATGGGAAGTATTACTATGAGTATAGGACAGAATCCCCCAATGCAACCAAACCCAATTTAATCTGCAACGATAGTTTGTTGAACAATATTTATAATATACTCAATGAAAAGTGATTATACAATACTCCCATTCCGCTTCGCTCAATTTAACGAAGAAGAATATCTTCTATCGAATGATGTTGGAGAATACATATTCTTAAAGAATGATGACTTTCACAAATTCGTCAATAGAGAACTTGACTCTACAAGTGACTTGTTCTATGATATAGAGTCAAAACAAATCGCTACGACCGACAATGTTGAAGATGTTGTAAAAATGTTAGCAACTAAATTCCGCACAAAGAAGAGTATCTTGGAGGATTTCACTTCTTTGCACATGGTTGTGCCAACTTTGCGTTGCAATTCAAGCTGCATTTATTGTCAGGTAAAAAGACATGAAAGTACTGACCATTCTGCAGATATGACAAAGAAAACTGCAAAAAATATTGTCAAGACAATCTTCATGTCTCCTTCTCCTTGCATCAAAATAGAGTTTCAGGGCGGTGACCCATCTACCGATTTTGAAATGGTGAAGTATATCATAGAAGAAGCTGAATGGCAAAACTTATTCAAGAAACGTGAATTAGAATTTGTCATCTGCACCAATCTTACTTTGCTCAATGAGAAGATGGTCAAGTACCTAAAGAAGCATAATTGTATGATTTCTACATCTTTGGATGGTCCAAAAGATTTGCATGACACAAACAGACCTCTCCAGAATAAAAATCTTGACCACCATGCTATCTTTGAGAAAAATCTACAGATGATTCGTGGTATTTGGGGAGATGACGAATGTGCATCCGCTTTAATGACAACTTCAAAGTATAGCCTCGGAAGATTCAAGGACATCATAGATGAATACATTAGATTAGGTTTCCATAATATCTTTCTAAGGGCACTTAACCCTTACGGTTTTGCAAAACAGCATAAGGACAAGATAGCCTATCCGATAGAAGATTTTGTAAAAAACTACAAAGAGGGGTTGGACTATATCATAGAACTCAACAAGAAAGGAACATTCTTTGTTGAGGGGTATGCCGCCTTGCTTCTTCGCAGGATTCTGACTCCTTTTGCCACAGGCTTTGTTGACTTACAATCCCCTGCAGGTGTTGGCATAGCTGGCGCAATATATGATTATGATGGCAGCGTGTACGTTGCTGACGAAGGAAGAATGATGGCTCGATTCAAGAACTATTATTTCAGACTTGGCAATGTAAATGAGGATTCATACCAATGCATGTTCAATGGAGAAAAACTGCATGAGATAATCAGTAATGCTTGTAATGAATGCTTGCCAGAGTGCGCAGAATGCGTATTTCAACCTTACTGTGGTGCAGACCCAGTAAGGAACATGTCAGAGCAAGGAGATATGGTTGGTCATCGTCCTACAAACGAGATGTGTAAGAAGAATAAAGCCATTATGCATTATCTCTTTGAACTTCTTCAAAGACATGATCCCGAGATAAATAGAATATTTTGGTCTTGGATAAAATAGTGAGATATGAAACAATTAAATTCGTTATACAACTCTAACGCAGAGGAACTTCTTGGACGAGTAACACTTAGCGGTAAAAATATATTTAACCGTTCAGCATATATCCTTGTGACCAATGAGCAGAATACGCCTAAAGGTTACAAGGCTATCATTTCAGCACATGATTTCTCAGACAAGATATCTACACCATGCATAAAAGTTGACAATATTTCAGACTTCAATGAAGGTGATGTGATAAACATATCCCCTAATGGAGATGTGTGTTTTCTATATGAAATCAATTCTGCATCCAATGCAATCTTTGCTACAGCTCGTTGTAATCATCGTTGTATCATGTGTCCTCAACCTCCAGTGCAGCAAGAGAAGGACAGAACAGATTTTAATCTAGATTTGATTAAACTGTTCGATAAGAATACACAAGAAGTCGGAATTACTGGTGGTGAGCCAACTATGATTGGTGACAGATTATTTGAGATTATACGCCAAATAAAAAAATCATGTCCTAAAGCAGCCATAAGCATACTATCCAATGGAGTGAAATTTGCTGATATTGACTACGCTGCAAAGTTAGCAGCTTGCAACCATCATGATTTACAAATAGACATTCCTATCTTTTCAGATATAGCTTCTATCCATAACCATATAGTAGGAGCTAAGACGTTTTACAAAACGGTTCAAGGTTTGTATAATTTGGCACAGTTCGGGCAACAAATAGGTTTGCGAGTTGTTATTCACAATCAGACATATAAGCGTTTGCCGCAATTAGCCGATTATATCTACCATAATTTCCCATTTGTCACTCAGGTAGCTTTTATGCAGATGGAAACTACGGGGTTGGCAGAGACGAATTTAAAAGACTTGTGGATCGACCCATATAGTTATAATAATGAGTTGAGAGAAGCTGTACTTCTGTTGAACGACAGAGGTATAACGACTTATATCTACAATGCTCAATTATGTGTGCTTCCACCAGAATTACGTCCATTTGCAAAGCAATCAATTAGTGAATGGAAAGATGTCTATCTTCCAGTCTGCGACGGATGTGTTCTTAGAAATGAATGTGGAGGTTTCTTCTCGACAAATAAAAATAACATAAGTACACATATCCACAAAATAGAATGTACAAATTCATGTACAGAGTGAATTGTTAACAATATTGTCAAATTTAAAAACGGAGGTATCAATGAAGAGACTTATGTTTTTGCTTGTTTCGGCATTTATCGCTACAACGAGTTATTGCGCCAACGTTTCTGATAACATCATGAACGTATTGGGCAATA
>OIYR01001775.1_pt1 | contig 10284 bp, 10 predicted proteins | sample 1588221 | NCBI WGS metagenome assembly OIYR01 (sample SAMN03283292) | human gut metagenome | biome: human-associated habitat; material: feces | host: Homo sapiens | place: Peru | collected 2012 | reverse complement strand
GAGGGGCGAAACGCTTTTTCGGCATTCTCTCTCATCCGGACTTCACGCCTAAAAGCGCGTTACCGTCGGTTGCGGAGTTTCACCGTATCGGGCGCTTTTGCGCTTCGCAGACTTTACTGCCGGTCAGGAATTTCACCTTGCCCCGAAGATTTAATTAAATTATAACATAATAAAGAATTTTGTCAACCTATTTATTGCAAAAAATTATAATATATTATTTTAATTACACTTGATATTTATTTTTAATTTAGTATAATTATGTAAACTATTTTATTTGGAGTGCAAAATGAAATATATAAAATATCTGTTATTATTATCTATTTTAAGTTATTCTATTTTAGCTTTAACTATTGGAGAAGAAAATTTATTTAAAGCTATAGATGAAAAAAATCCTCAAAATGTTTCTTCGATATTAAGCGGAGATACAAACATAAATATTAATGTTTTGGATGCGAACGGATACACGCCAATTCATAGAGCGATTTATAATAATGATTTGGCTACTGTAAACGAGCTTTTAAAAAATACGAATTTAAATATAAATTCAAAATTAGATATAAGAGTCGCTATAGACGGTTGGTATTTGGGAGGCGCTAGTCCTTTAATTTTAGCTTCGTATTTGGGATATACCAATATAATTGAAACTTTACTTAATAATAATGCCAATATAAAAGCAAAAGACGATGTTGATGGAAGTATGGCGATTCATATGGCTGCTGCAAACGGAAATAATGATGTTATAAAAATACTTCTTTCTAAAGACGAAACTATAATAAACGAAAAAGATAATAAAGGAAATACTCCATTACATTGGGCTTCTATGAAAGATAAACCCGAAACTATTAAATTGTTGGTTGAAAACGGAGCAGATATAGAATCAAAAGATATAGACGGTTGGACTCCTCTTCATTATGCATCCGCTTTTTCATCTCTTGAAACGGTTGAAAATCTTATAAATTTGGGAGCGGATACAAAAAGTAAAGCAAATGACGGAAGTGTCCCATTATCTTACGCTCAAAAAGACGAGGTTAAAAATTATTTGGCTGGAAAAGAAAATATAGAGAGAGAAAACGAAGATTCTAAAAAAAGCGAGGATAATATTATAAGAAATGACCCGAATGAAATTGAAAAAGAAGAAGATAAATTAGAAGAGAAAAAGGAAGAAACTACAAGCCCAACTCCAACTATCGAACCTTTAGAAAATAAAGAATTGGATATAAAACAACTTGAGCTTTTAGTCGCTATAAAAAATAACGATATAATAGCGGTTAATAATTTAATAAAAGAGGGCGTTAATCCTAATTTCCAAGACGAAGAAGGTTTTTCGCCTTTACATAGAGCTATAGAAATTGACAGTTTAGATTTAGTTAATGCTTTACTTTCATATAAAGGCATAGATACGGAAATAAAACTTCCTTATGAAGTAACTTCTTCAAACGGTTGGTATTTAGGAGGCGATACTCCTTTATTATACGCTTCATATATGGGAAATTCTCAAATAGTTTCCGCTCTTTTAAATGCTAATTGCGATATAAGGGCAAGAGACGATATTGACGGAGCTATGGCAATTCATATAGCGGCTGCAAACGAACATAACGATATTGTAAATTTATTAATAAAAAAAGATAAAACTTTATTAAATGAAAAAGACAATAACGGAGGCGATACTCCTTTGCATTGGGCTATTATGAAATCGTCTAATTCAACCATAAGATTGCTTTTAAGTCTTGGAGCAAATCCGAGTCAACAAAATTCATCGGGACAAAATCCTCTTCATTATGGCGCTTTATATGGCAATATGGATGCGGTTGTAGTTTTAGTTGAAAAATATAATGTTAATAAAGGCTTAAAAGATAAAGACGGAGATACGGCGGCGGATATAGCCTCTCAAAATGGTTATGAAAATATAGCTTCATATTTGAGCGGCTCTGCTTATGTTAGTAGAGATGAATATAAAGATAAAAATGAAGATAAAACTGAAGAATATAAATATCAAGAACAAGAAGAGGAAGAAGGCTTGCCTGTATATAATAAAAAAAGAGATTTAACTAAAAAATGGTGGGTTTTTTAATATAAATTAGTAAATTAAGGACTTTCTCAATATTACAAAATTATTTGGGAAAGTCCTTTTTTTATTATAATTATAAAAATATAATTGTATTTTTTATAAATCTAATATAATATACTACTATATAATTTTACAGAAATTAAATAAAACCATTAACGGATAATAAAATGATAACTCAAACAAGACATATTTCTAATTTTATTGAAGCGCAAGAAATAGAAAATAAATTTTTTAAAAAAGAAACAATAAATTTTTTAGAATCAAAAAATATTAAATTAAAAAATTGCGATTATAAAAAATTATTGGAAGAAATGAAAGAACAAGAAATAAAAGTAGATTGTATTTTAACCGACCCGCCTTACTGTATTTCTCGTAAAAATAATTTTAAAACTATGGGAAGGGCTGGAATCGATTTTGGAAAATGGGATTATAATTTTAATCAAACCGAATGGATAAAAAATTGCATTCCGTTTTTAAAAGAAGGAGGTTCAATTATTATTTTTAATGATTGGAAAAATCTTTCTTATCTTGTAGAAGCTTTAGAATCTAACGGATGTATAATTAAAGATTTGCTTCGTTGGGAAAAACTTAATCCTATGCCAAGAAATGTAAATTCTCGTTATGTAATAGATTTTGAATGCGCTATTTGGGCTGTTAAAGGTAAAAAGCGTTGGGTATTTAATAAACCAAAAAATATATCTTATATGAAAGCGGTATTTAAAAGCGGAATAGTTCCAGGCGGTAAGAAAAGACTGCATCCTACTCAAAAGCATTTGAATGTTATAGAGGAAATATTAAATATACATACAAATGAAAACGACTTAATTTTTGACCCGTTTAGCGGAAGCGGAACGACTGCTCTCGCTTGCCTTAATAATACTCGTAAATTTATCGGTTCTGAAATAGATAAAAGATATTTTAAAAATGCATACAAAAGATTAAATTCTCAAGAAAAACAATGATAATGTCGCCTTTAAATTATTCTGGTAATAAATCTAAAATTATAAAAACTCTTATTAATTTATTTCCAAAAGATATTAAAAATTTTGTGGATGTTTTTTGCGGAAGCGGTATAGTCGGTTTAAATGTAGAATTCGAAAATTTAATTTTAAATGATAAAGAAAAACATATTATTAATTTATTGAAATATTTTCAAAATAATTCTCTAGATTATATATTAAGTCAAATAAATCAAATTATTATTAAATATAAACTTACGGATTCTAAATCTAAACCAAAAGGATTTTATAAAATATACAAAAATGAAGGTTTATCAAGATATAATAAAGAAGGATTTTTAAAACTTCGTAAATCGTATAATAAAAGTCCAAGCGAAATAAAACTTTTTGTTCTCATATTATTTGGGTTTAATTATTTTATACGCTTTAATTCTCAAGGATTATTTAATGTTCCCGTAGGTAAAACAGATTTTTCAGTTTCTCAATATAAAAAAAGCGTAGCATTTATTCAGTCTTTGCAAAATAAAAATATTAAATTACTCAATTTAGATTTTAGAGATAATAAATTATATAAAAATGGAGATTTTTTTTATTTTGACCCGCCATATTTAATTACAGAAGCTACTTATAATGCATCATGGAACGAAAAAGATGAAAAAGATTTATACGATATTTTGGACTCAATTAATTCAAAAAATAAAAAATTTGCTCTTTCTAATGTTTTAGAATCTAACGGAAAAAGCAATGATTTTTTGAAATATTGGAGTAAAAAATATACGATAATACCTATAGATAGGCAATATACAAATGCAAATTATAGGCGTAAAAATTTAGGAAAAACGCAAGAAGTTTTAATTATAAATTATTAAGGAGATATAAAATGAAGTCAGTTTATAAAGTATTTTCGTTTAGCACGACAATTAGAAATCCTCAAAGAAATTTTGTATTTTTAGATTGTCTTCGTAAATTTAACGGATTGGTTTTTGATTCCATAAATTCAAGACTATATTTCGAGGAACTTGTAAAAAACGGCATATATAAGTTAAGCAATATTCCGTCTAAAATTAACGAAAAACTTATAAACGATGAAATTTTAAATGATTCAGATTTTAAAGAACTGTTAAAACTAAATCCTCAAATTTCAAGCGAAGAAAAAATAAATTTTAGAATTAGAACGCAATTAAAGGCGTTAGAATCTCAAGGCTTTTTAATTTTTTCTGGAGATAATAATAAACCAATTATAACTATGACAAATCTTGCATTTGAACTTATTAATAGAAAATCTTATATTACGGATATTTATTCTAAAATTATGGTAGGTTTGCATTTTGGAAATCCAACGAGAAAATCAACGCTTAATAAAACGAGAGTATTTTTGAATACGATTTTTGTAATTGATTTACTTAAAAAAGAATGGGGAAAATTAGGAAACGAAGCTAAAGGAATTTTAAAATACGAGTTTAAAAGTTTTGTTTTAGGAATGAAAGATTGCGATTATAAAAAATGCGTTAAAGATATTTTAGAATATAGAAAGAATTACGGATTAAAAGAAAATGAAGAATATATAAACGATTATTTATTTAATAAATTAGATTTGAAGAAAATAAAATACGAAAGCTTAAACGATTATGCCGATGAAGTTTTTAGAAAATTTGAAATGACGGGACTTTTAATTGCAAGAGGAAAATTTAAACATATTTATTACGACTTTTCTAATTTTAATTATAAGAAAATAGAATCTCTATTAAATGCTTATGAAAATTATGATTTTAAAGAATTCTCTAACACGGAAGAATATATAAATTTTTTAGACAATATTAAATTGCCCTGGCTTGATAACTATGAAGTTAGAAAAGAAGTTATTAAACAAAAAGCAAAAAATCTAAATATTAAACTTAAAGATTCTGATTTTGAAAATTTAAATATTTTAGAAGAATCTTTAAATCAAAAATTTTATAATAAAGCTCTTCAAACAGCTATTTTACAAAGCGATATAAACGAACTTTTAGAAGAGTTAAAAATTTTAGCTTCTTTATCAAATGCAAAATCAAAATATGATATTCCCGAACCTTTGCGTTTAGAATATTTACTCGCTTTAATTTTAGGCAAGAAATACGGAATTAAAAAACTTTATTCAAATCTTATATATAATGAAAATGGCATTCCTTTGTCCTACGCCCCAGCGGGAAAAATAGATTTAGAATATCAAGATTTTCTTTTTGAAGCGACAATGATAAAAAATAGAAATCAACAATTAAATAGCGAAACAACAAGCATAGCAAGACATATGAAAGAAAGCAAAGATAAAAGACAGGAAAATTTAAGAACTATGTTAGTCGCTCCTTATATTCATTGGGATGTGGCATTATTTTTTAAGTTTTGCGCTAAAGAATTTGAAAGTAAAATAGCGCCAATTACTATTTCTAAATTTATAGAATTAATAGAAAACTCTCCAAATTTTATAGATTTTCAAATTAATTTTGATAATTTTGTAAAACAACTTCTTATAGAACAAACACAAAATTATATAGATTCAATAAATTTTAATTAATAATTATAAAAAATTATTTATTATTATTCGATTTAAAGAATCTATTTTTATTAGCTCCATGTAAAGATGCAAATATAACTCTTCCCGCTTCTTTAGGCAGAACATTATCAATTTCTATCTCTACATTTTTACCTATTAAATGTTTAGCATTATCGACAACTATCATTGTGCCGTCTTCTAAATAGCCGAGAGCTTGTTTGTCTTTTCCTTCTCTTATCAAATCTATTTTAATAGTTTCGCCTGGTAAAACCACAACATGAAGAGAGTTCGCCAAATCGTTAATGTTTAATATACTAACGCTATGTAAAGATGCGACTTTCATTAAATTAAAATCGTTTGTTATAACTTTAGCGTCCATTTTTTTGGCAAGTTCTATAAGTTTTAAATCGACTTCCTTTATATTTGGAAAATCAATATCGGTAACTGATAAAAGTATATTTTTAGAAGATTTCATTTTATTAAGTATTTCTAAAGCTCTTCTTCCTCTTATTCTCTTTTGCGGGTCTTTAGAATCGCTTAAAAATTGAACCTCTTTTATAACAAATTCAGGCAAAATTAAAATTCCGTCAAAAAATTTCTTTTCCGCTATATCGTATATTCTTCCGTCAACTATAACCGAAGTATCCAATATTTTAGCAGTATTTGTTTTATCTTGCTTGCTCAATTTAAGCATATCAGATATATTCGGTATTAAAGCCGCTACAATTCCGAAAATTAAATATCCTTCTATAAATAAAATAATTAATTTCAAATTGCGAGATAAATGTATTCCTATTGAGTTTAATGTTAGTATGGTTAATAAAACTACAATTACTGTTATTAACAAAGAAGAGAAAAACGCTAAAATATTTTTTGGGGATTTTTTTCTTATTAAATAATATTCAAATAGAATAACAATTAAAGCCGTTATAAAAAATGTAGTTAAAGTTTTTAAACCTAAATTTTTATAATGCAAATAATCGATTAAAACTATTAATAAAGATATAAAAAAGTATATTATACGCCACATAATTCCTCCTAATTATAAACATTAAATAGAGATAATAATAAACAAAATAGAATAAACGATTTATACGAATAAATAATGATTTTATTTTTCAGTATCTTTTTTCTTTTTTCTTCTTGTTTTCACGGATTCTTTTTCCGTAGAAGTTTTATTAGAAGATTTATTTTTAAATTTTTTAGCGGATTTTTCTAAAGCGTTTGATACTATATCTTCAATTTCATCCTTATCTTTTTTAAGAGCTATACTTATTTCATTAACTATAAAAGTATATGCTTTTTCGTATAATCGTTTTTCGCTTGCAGAAAGTTCTTTTATTTTATTTCTTGTAAATAAACTTCTTGCAACATCTATCGTATCTTTAATATCGCCGCTTTTAAGTTTTTCTTCGTTTTCATTATACCTTAATTTCCAATTATTCTCTATATCATGAGGTTTGGTTTGAAGTAAAGTTAAAAAATTTGCAGCTTCGTTTTTAGATATTATTTTTCTTATACGATATTCTTTTACTCTGTTTGTAGGAACTTTTAAAGTGATATTTTCTCCATCGCATTCTAATACATAACATTCTACTAAACGAGAGTTAACTTTATTATTTGAAATGCCTATCACTTTACATATACCATACATAGGATATACAACATAACTATTTAATTTATACATAAAATTCCTTTAAACAGATAAATTTTATTTTATAACTATTTAACTATTTATTATAAATTTTTATTATGATATACTACACTAATTTTAAAAAAAATCAAGCCCTTACAATATGAAAATATTTAAGATAGCTTTTTATTTTCTAAAGATTTTATTTGAGAATAAATACTAATTAGTAATTCTTCTAATTTTTTATTATCAATATATTTTTTATCGTTTTTTATATCTTCTTCTTTAATGATAAAAATTTTAATTCCAACTTTACTTAAAACTTCATTTTTTATATAATCATTTTCAATAACTCTATTTTTTGACTCCGCGCTATCTCCATAATGTCCGCCTCCATGATATTCTATTACCGCCGCTGGTTTATGATAATCTTCGCCTATTTTATATGTAAGAAGAAAATCGCAATAAAAATCTCTAAATGAAAGCCAAGATTTTGTTACATATTCCGCATCCAAAAAAGCCTTAAAAGATACTTGAATATTAATATTATAACTATTTTTAAATATTTTTAGAATTGTATAATATATTTGATTTTCCTCTTTATTCATAATTCTTTTTACTCTAATTTTTCCATCTGCCATATATTCAAGACTTCTTTCGACTTTGCTTTGTTTATTATATTGATTATTCCATTTATTTTTATAAAATCTTCTTTTTCTGCCATAACCAACATATTTAGACGATTTATATATAAAATAAACAACTATAATAAATAATACGATAATAGATAAAAAAGCTTCCATAAAAATTAATTTCTATTTATAAAATAAGTTTATTTATATAATTATCGGAATACAAACTTAAAATATTATTTAAAACCTCTCAAATGTTTCATGTGAAACATTTAAAAAATACTACAAAATTATAAAAATTTGGTTTTATATTATATAATGTTTCATGTGAAACATATTTTAAAAAAAGGAAATATTTATTAAAACTATGGAATTTTTTAAGAATAATGAAAATAATCAAATAAAAAAATCGTCTATCTATGTCGTGGCTACTCCAATAGGAAATATAGAAGATATAACAATTAGGGCGCTTAAAACTTTAAATAATGTAGACTTTATTTTAGCGGAAGATACGAGGGTGGCAATTAAATTGTTAAACTTTTATAAAATAAAAAAGCCTTTATATTCATATCATAGTCATTCTTCTGAAAATAAAATAAATCATTATATAGAAAATATATTAAAAGGAAATTCCGCCGCTATAATAAGCGATGCTGGAACTCCTTGCATAAGCGACCCTGGAGTTAGTATAATAAATAAAGCTATAGAAAATAATATTAACATAATTCCCATTGGAGGAATATCCGCTTTCACAACCTTACTTTCAGTTTCTGGTTTATCTGGCAATATTTTATTTGTAGGTTTCCTTTCAAATAAAAGCGGTAGAAGAAGAAATCAATTAAAAGAACTTTATAATAACGAAAAAAATATTATAATAATATACGAATCTGTTCATAGAATAAAAAATTGTATCGAAGATATAGTTAACATATTTGGGGAAAATACGGATATTATTATTGGTAGAGAACTTACAAAACAATTTGAGCAAATTATAAGAGATAAAGCTAAAAAGATTATTGATTTTTTTTCCGATAATAGTATAATAAGTAAAGGAGAATTTTGTATGATTATTGACAACAGAAAATCTAAAGAATGCAAATCTAATGCCGAAAATAATTTATGTAAGGAGTCAAACTATGACAATTGACAAAATAGGCGGCGCAGCGAATATACAGCAAAAATCTAATGTTAGGCAAAATGAAAAAGTTTCTAACATAGGTTCTGATAGAATAGATATTTCTAAAGAATCTAAACTAGCTTTGCAAAACGAAAAACTTATATCTATAATAAAAGACGCTCCAGATATAAGAGAAGAAAAGGTTGCGGAAGCTAAAAAAAGACTTGAACTTTATATGCAAGACGGCGCTTTAAGAGAAGAAGTTTTAAATAGTTTGGCAAGTTCTATTATAGATTCTATGCCAACCGAAAATTAAAGATTAAGATATTATTTTAATATAGAATAAAATAGTAAGCTTTAACGCTTGCTATTTTTTGTTTTAAAGTTATCATAAACATATAAATTTTGACATATCATTATTTTGAAAATTTATTTACAAGTTCTACTCTATTTTTAACGCCAGATTTATCATATATATTAGCGACATGATTATTAACGGTATTAAGAGATATATCTAATATTAAAGCAACTTCTTTATTTGTTTTGCCCGAAAGTAAATAAGAAAGTATTTGTTTTTCTCTTTTAGTTAAATTTATAATTTCTTCTTCACTTGTTGTTTCGTCAAATGTATAGTGATTAAAGTTTGCACCTGTTTGGGCACACATTTTTTCTTTTTGCTTAACATAAACAGAACTTGCTTCATCATTACCTACTTGAATTACGGCGAGAGTTATTTTTTTACCAGTTATTTCTTCTTTTATTTTGTCTAAGTATTTTTCTTTAATCTGTTTACCATCTATAATCATTTTAATAGTCCTTTACTTTTTAATATCAAATCTTTAATACTTGATGATAGCTTTTCATTTGCTTCTTCTAAGTTATCATTTTCTTCTACTTTAAATGGGGTACCAAATTCGACAGTTAGATTGTTTTTTAGAATATGATATTTACCACTTATAGCATAAGGTACAATGGTACTTCCCGTTTTTTGAGCAATTGATACAGTACCGAATTTTATTGGTAGTAAGAGATTGTCTCTATATTCTTCGTATGTTATTTCACTTTTTTGAAGTAAGTTTATTAAATAGTTATCTAAATCTAGGATTGCGAATGTAGCATCGTTAGATGTTATTCTTTTACTCTCAACTAATTTTTTTAAAAATTCATATTGACTAAGTAAAGTCATATTTTTTTTCATTAATTTTTTATACTTTTTTAGAGTCATTATGTCCTTTACTAGTTCATAACTTTCTTCTAGTTTTTCGTCTTTGCAAGCCAAACTGTTTCTGGTACCTTCTGGATATATTCCTAGAGCCCAACCTTTGTTAAGAACACTTATGGCAAT
>OIYR01001774.1_pt1 | contig 10284 bp, 10 predicted proteins | sample 1588221 | NCBI WGS metagenome assembly OIYR01 (sample SAMN03283292) | human gut metagenome | biome: human-associated habitat; material: feces | host: Homo sapiens | place: Peru | collected 2012 | reverse complement strand
GTCCTTCTTACGCTTTTAATGAAAGTTGTCAGGAAACCGTTCCTCAAGCCATAGTTTCATTTTTGGAAAGCGAAAATTTTGAAGATGCAATAAGAAATGCAATTTCAATTGGAGGCGATAGCGATACGCTCGGGGCGATTACGGGAAGCATTGCAGAAGCCGCCTACGGAATTCCTGAAGATATAAAAAATAAAACTATAAATTATTTAGATAAGAAAATTAAAGAATTATATAATAAATGGGCTGATTTTATCAACTTAAAAAATTAATCTTAAATTAGTTTAATAGAAATAAATTAAATAAATTTTTAATTAATTAAAGGCAATCTATCAAGAATATTTTTTATCATAATCTCGACTCTCGGGATATGTTCCGCTATAGTTAAACCTACAATTTCTTTTTCTTTAGCGATATCGTTTATAACTCTAATTACTTCTTTTATTTTCATTCCGTTTTCAACGACTCCGACAGCCGCTATTAATTCTTTAGGTTCGAGGACATCCAAATCAAAATGAATCAAAACTTTTGAAGCGCCGCATTCTTTAAGCCATTTTATTATTAAATCGCTATTTTTAGAAACTTCTTCAGGAGTCAAATGTTTAATTCCGTATTTTTGTTGTCTTAATTTTATTTCTTCTCTCTCCCAATCTCTTATTCCAACCAATAAAATTTTTGAAGCGTCTATTTTGCTTGGAAGAGCGGACATTATATTTTTATCGCCTTCGCCCATACAAGCCGTTAAAGCCATTGCATGATATCCTGCATAAGAATCGTTTGGAAGAGTAATATCGGGATGAGCGTCAATCCAGATTATAGCGATATCGTTATTATATTTTTTATTAAGAAAAGTAAAAGGAATTACGCTTACTGAACATTCTCCTCCGAATACGATTATTTTATCGGGATTATTTTCTTCAAGTATTTTAAGAGCTTCTTTGCTTTGATTAAGAATAAAATCATAATCCATAATTCCGTTTTTTATCTCTCTATTGCTTATATCCATAGAAATTGGAACTTCAAAAGTTTCTTGAGAGGCATTTTTAGAAGCTAACATATTTAATAATTGCGCGCCCAAATAATATCCTCTTGAAGAATCTTCCGCCGAAAGTTCGGGTATCCAATGAGAGATAATTCCTCCCTGCCATTGAGGATAAATAAGTCTTATAGTTTTTGACATAATATAATCTCCTTAATTAAAAATTATTTTTTATATATAATTAAAAAATTATTCTATATAATAAACCCAATTATCTTTTCTTTTTGGAGGTTTAGGATATTCTAAACAATCGCAATATCCAAGTATGCAATGTCCAATTCCTTCATATTCTCCTTTTATATTTAACATATTAAGTATTTCTTTTCCTTCTTCGCTTTCAAATTCCTCTTTTGCTCTATGTATCCAACAACTTCCTATAGACAAACTATGAGCCGCAAGCATTAAATTTACTATAACCCCGCTTCCATCGTAAACCTTTGTATTACTATTTTTATCAGCCAAAACTATTAATACTACAGGAGCGTTATAAAAAGGGTCGCTTTTAATTCCGTCTATTTTAGCGTTTAATTTAGATAATTTATCTCTAATATTTTTATTTGTTACTGCTATTATTATTGGAGATTGTTTATTCATTCCCGTAGGAGCATAAGTTCCAGCTTCTATTATTTTATCTAAAATTTCTTTTGGTATCATATCGGATTTAAATTTTCTTACGCTTCTTCTTGTTTTTATGTTATTTAATACTTCATTACTCATAAAGTTAGTCCTTAAAAATATTTCTTTAATTCTAATGTAATTAATATTAAACGCAATAACTAACCTCAAATATAGTATTATATTTATTTATAATATTGTTTAACATTAATATTATGATATTATTCATAAAATAAAGGAGTAAAAAATGTATAATAAAAATTCTAACAATGAAAGCGATAATTTTAGAATATGCGATGGTTTTATGCTTACTATATCGTTGATATCTGGAAAATATAAAATGATAATATTATATATTTTATATAAATTAAAATCCGTTAGATATAATGAATTAAAAAGAATAATCGGAGATATTTATCATAAAACTTTAAGTTCCGCTTTAAAAGAATTAGAAAAAGACGATTTAATAATACGAAAAGACTATAATCAAATACCGCGTAAAGTTGAATATAGTTTGTCAAAAAATGGAAAATCTTTAATACCTATATTAAAAAGTATGTCTAAATGGGGAGAAAATAATAGAAAATTAAATTTAAAATAGTAATTACAAATATATTTTTATTAACTTTAAATTGATTTAATTAAATAATAATATTTCAGAATTTTTTTCTTTCAATTTTTCTATTCTATTATTTGCAAGATTAATATATTCTTCGTTTATTTCGTATCCTATAAAATTTCTATTATTTTTTATCGCAGCTATAGCCGTAGTTCCGCTTCCCATAAAAGGGTCTATTACAATATCGTTTGTAAATGAAAAAAGTTTTATTAATCTATTCGGTAATTCTTCAGGAAAAGGAGCGGGATGTCCGATTCTTTTTGCGCTTTCAGTATTCATAGTCCAAACGCTTTTTGTCCATTCTATAAATTCCTCTTTAGTTATATTATCTTTTCTTAATTCTTTTTCTTCTTTATTCCTTTCTCTTTTATAATTGCCTTTAGAAAAAATTAAAATATATTCATGAACATCTCTCAATATAGGATTACTAGCGCTTTGAAAACTTCCCCAAGCCGTAGATATTCCAGCGCCTGCGGATTTATTCCAAATAATTTCCCCTCGCATATTAAAACCGATTTCAATCATAATTTTTGATACATAATCGGATAACGGTATATAAGGTTTTCTGCCAATATTCGCTATATTAATACAAGCCCGTCCGCCATCAACCAATACTCTATAAGTTTCAGTAAAACAATTTTTAAGCAAACTTAAATATTCGTTTAGAGATAAATCATTATCATATTCTTTCGATACATTATAAGGCGGAGAGGTTATCATTAAATGCAGAGAATTATTAGGAATATCTTTCATATTCTCGCATGAACTAGCAATAATTGTATTTAATAATTCGTTTGGAAATTCATTAACTATAATATCAGAATTATTATTTTTTATTTCTTTATACAATTTTGAATTATAAAATTTAGAAGCATCATGAGCTACTCTTCCTTTCGTTCCAAATGAGCTTGTTTTAGTTCCTTTCATTTAATAATAAATTATTCCTTTATTAATTCCAAAAATTTTGACGCAATATCTTCATTGCTTTTTTCTTTACTTGCAATTTTAATAATATTTCCAAGTTCTTGTTTTGAAAGCATTGCAGAAAAATAATTAAGTTCATTAGATAATAAATTTTCTAATAAATCGAATAAATCTTTTTCTTTGTTTATAGTTTTAAAACCAAAATTAGGAGTTTCTTTTATATATTTTGTTTCTGTAGGATTAGGATTTAACGAAATAAAAGATTGTATTACTCCCGTATTTTTCAACATATCGACTTTTTGAATATAATTTTCGGTTATAGGACTATTGCCTAAAACAATTATAGGAATATAAGAAGATTTAATACTCGATACTCTTATATTTATAGATTTTCCTATAGCTTTAAGCATAGAATCGCTTCTTAAAAGAGACGGATTACCGCAATGTGTTTTATAATCGCCTATGTATATTATTTTATTATTTTCAAGTTTATAATTTGAGATTATACTCATCTTTATTTCAAATATTATTTTTATATTTTCTGGTTTTTGATTTGTATCTGCCGTTTTACAAAATGCAATATCTGCGCTTGATTGTTTAGTTAAACCAATTTCTTCGCATACTACATTATTTAACGCGTATAGATTAAACTTTTTAGCTATAGGATATAAAATATTTTTAGCCCAAGTTTCAGTAAAATGTCCTATTAAACTATTTCTCGATTGCAAAGTAAGATTTTGTTGTTTAGATTTATCTTTCGGAATATAAGCAAAATATTCTCCATTTAGATTATAAAAAAGTTTTTCTTTAGAAGCAAATTTTTTTAAAGATTCTTTAAAAAATTCTATTTCTACGCTATTATTCCATAAGTTCATTGGTTTATATATCCTATAAATGCTGTAAATATTCCGTAGCCATCATTGCTGCAATCGCTCCTTCTCCGACTGCGTTTGCAACCTGACGAACGGGTTTCACTACCGAATCTCCGCATGCAAATACGCCTTTAATATTTGTAGACATTGTAGCTAAATCTACTTTTATTTGTCCTGTTTCTTTCATATCAAGTCCCGTGTCTTTTAAGAAATCGGTAGCTGGCTCTTGTCCAACGAATACGAATATTCCGTCAACCGCTTGCTCATGAATTTTATTATCCAAAACATTTTTTATTTTCACGCTTGAAACTTTCTCTTCTCCGCAAATCTCTTCAATAACGGAATCTAAAACATATTCCACTTTTCCCGTGTCTGTTAAATGTTTAACATTTATCGCATCCGCTCTAAACTCTTTTCTTCTATGAACCAAATATATTTTATTTACAAATCTTGTTAAAAAATAAGATTCGTCAAAAGCGCTATTTCCTCCTCCTACAACGGCAACGGTTTTATTTTTGTAAAACGCTCCGTCACAAGTTGCGCAATATGAAACGCCTCTTCCCGAAAATTTTTCTTCTCCTTTCGCTCCCAATTTTCTAGGAAAACCGCCCATAGCCAATATTATAGTTTTCGTTTTATAAGTTTTTCCATCGGCTGTTAATAGAGTTTTTACTTTTTCGTTAATATCTTCGACTTTTATTATTTCATCGTATTCTATAGGATTTTTAGAAAATTTTTCGGCATGTTTTTGCATTCTATCTACAAGCTCAAAAGAACTTATCTCTTCGGGAAATCCTAAATAATTTTCAATAGTGTCAGTATTCATCATCTGCCCGCCAATTCCTTTTTTTTCAATAAGCAAAGAATTTGTTAAAGCTCTTCCCAAATATAACATAGCTGAAAGTCCAGCGGGTCCTCCGCCCACTATAATAGAATCGTATATATTTTCAGACATAAATTAACTCCTTTTATTTAATATTAATTACAAACAATAAAATATTTGTTTTATCCTTAAAACTTTTATTATATTATATATAATTTATTATAAATAGTCAAGTATTTGTTTTACAATTAAAACTTTTTGAAATGCTTATTTACATAGGCGATTATTTCGCTTGCGCTCGCTATCTCTCTTGAAGAATTTCCAACTCTTATAAAGAATTTTTCTTCTTTAGCGCCTTGTTTATTAGTTATTTTTGTATATATTGGCTTATTGCTTTTATTAATATAAACTATGCATATATCTTTGCCTTCTTCTTCTATAAAATCAATCCTTATGCATTCCGCCGAAAAAGAATTTCCGTAATAATTTTCTATAAGAGTTCTTAAATGAAGTTCAAAAAAATCTTTATTTCCCTGCTTTAAAGTGGAATAATCATAATCCAAACCTAAAATTTTTCCATCGTCCGATATTCCTATAAATAATCTTCCGCCTTCGGCATTGGCAAAAGCTGCGATTGACTTCATTATAACTTCTTCTAAAGATTTATTTATTTTTTCGCTATAACTGTCGTATCTCAAAGTAGATTTAAATTCAACTACAGCGCTTTCGCCTTCGTTTATAATTTTCTTTATATCTATATGATTCGTCATTAAATCTTCTATTATTTTTACATAATGAGTCGCAAGAACTATTATAATAGAAATCACTATAATAATAAATAAAATAAATATTAAAAGAGCGGGAACTTGTATTCTCTTTATTAAAGCCTTTTCGGGAATTATTATTCCAATTTGATTTGTATTATTTGCAACCGTAAAAATGCCTTTATATCCCCAATAATTTTTATTATTATAAGAAATTTTTAATATATCGTCTTCAGATTCAAAAAATCTTTCTGTTAGAATATTTGCGATTTCCATATAATCGGAAGGGCTTTCGTTGGTTGTCGATTCGGATATTGGAAAAGTTATTTTACTGTTTCCCGTTACCAAATAAGCGTATATATCTTTAATATTATTTATATCTATTGCCTGCAAATTAATATTAAACAAAGCGTTATATTCAAAAGCTATATCTTCGCTCGCTATATAAAGCAAATGAATATAGGGTTTATTATTTCTTACATAAAAAGAATCTATACTTATTTGTTCAAAAGGCATTGAATGATAAGCGTTACTTTCATTATTGGTAACTATATTTCCTATAACTTTATAGCCTTCACCTTCTTTCGTTATTGCCATATAACTATTTCCAAATCGCATTGCCGCATTTTCAATAAAGTTATGTTTAGGGAAAAAATTTGTAATTAAAACTTTGTATATATCTTCCGACTGTCCTATAGTGTCAAATATCGGAGTCATTTGCATTGAAAAATAATAAGTCGGATAATATATTTTAGAATATTCTTCAATTACATTATTTTTTACATCTTGAAATAAAGATTTAAAAATAAATTTAACGGGAATAGGACTTCGTATTTGAAAGTATATAAAAACTAATATGGCTATGAATAATATCGCTATAATAATATCTCTCAATATTTTATTTATCAATTCCGTTTTTGAGAGAAATCTCCCAGATATAACTTTCATACCATATCCATTGCCTATAATATTATGTAATTTTTTATAAATAATAACATAATGTATAATATATATCAACCTTAATATATGCGAACGGTTAAATATTTATTTTAAAATATTGACTTTTTTATTAAAGATTTCATAATTAAATTATGATAATTATTATTGACAATAATTACATTTCTTATTATAAATATTTTTATAAAATTATTTTTTTAATTAAAGAGATAAAATTAAATGGGAAAAACTTGCTTAAAAGATATAATAAAAGTTGCAAAAGAATTAAAAGCCGATTATTTAAAAAATATAGAAAAAGAAGAAAATAAAGAATTATATATTTCAACCGACAGTAGAGAAGATTTTAATAACGATAAAATTTTTTTAGCGATAAAAGGAGAAAAATTTAACGGAAACGATTTCGCTTTAGATTGTTATAATAAAGGTTGCAGATATTTTATTTTAAGCGAAAATGTAAAAATGCCCGAAGACGCTAAAGTTTTTTATTATGACGATACGATTATTTTTTTTATAAAACTCGCAAGAGAATATAGACGAAGATTCGATATTCCGATTATTGCTATAACGGGAAGTTGCGGAAAAACAACGACTAAAGAATTAACGGCTTTATTTTTATCGACAAAATACAAAGTTCTTAAAACGGAAGGAAATTTAAATAACGAAATCGGAGTTCCTAAAACAATTTTTAATTTAGATAAAACTTTTCAAATAGCGATTATTGAAGCGGGAATGAATCATAAAAACGAACTTTTAAGAATATCGGAAGCTATAGAATCCGATTTAATTTTAATAAATAATATTGAAGAAGTTCATTTATCTAATTTAGGCTCTATAAAAAATATAGCTTTGGCAAAAAGCGAATTATTTAATAACGCGAAAAAAAACGCTATAGCCATAATAAATAAAAATTCAAATCAAGTAGAAACATTAATTAAAGAAGCTAAAAATAAAAATCTAAATATAATTGAAATTGACATTAAAGATATAATTAAAATTGATAATCAAACTTTTGAATATAAAGGAATTATTTTTAAACATAATTTAATCGGAGATTTTAATTTAAATAATATTTTATCGGCATTAAAAATAGCGGAAATTTACAATACGGATTTAAAAGAATGCTCTAAAATTTTAATAAATTATAAATCGCCAAAAAATAGAATGCAGATAATAAATATAAACGAATGCATTATAATAAACGACTGCTATAATTCAAATCCTTCCGCTTTAAAAAATATGATTAATTATTTATCGAAAAGAAAAGAGAATAAAAAAATTGCGGTAATTGGAGATATGCTTGAAATTGAACCTAAAAGCGAATTCTATCATAGAGAGATTGGCGTTTTGATTAATTCTTTAAATAATATAAATGTGGTTATAGCTTGCGGAAATTATTCAAAATATATTTATCAAACGGTTAATTGCGAAAAATATTATTTTAAAAAAGCGGAATATTCTATTTCTAAAATAAAAGAGTTTATAAAAGAAGATACGGCAATTTTAATAAAAGCCTCTTTGGGAATGAATTTCAATATTATTATAGAAAATTTAAAATAAAAATTAATCTCTATTTACGGGAATTCTTAAAAATATTTCGCTGCCAACAGAAAGAACATTATTTTTTAATTTATTCCAAGCCTTTATTTCCGAAATATCAATTTTAAATTTTCTCGCTATAATCCAAAGAGTATCGCCTTCTCTAATATGATACATTATATCTTTATATTCGTAATCGGGCGGAGGCAAAGATTCAAAATAAACAAATCTTCCGTCTAGAAGTCTCTCTCTTTCCTCTTCGTATTGAGCGATATCTACTTGTTTAGCGTTATCTAATCCTTGAATTGGAATCATAACCTGCTGCCCGATATTTATATTTTTAGATTTTAATTTATTTATTTCAACTATAGCCTGAATAGGAACATTATAAAATCTCGATAAATGCGAAAGAGTTTCATTCATTTTAACTTCATGCTTTCTGAAAGTAATTCTCTCTTCTGCAGGAATACTGCCAAATGTATCGTAAAATTTTTTCTCTTTTCCTTCGGGAATTCTTAAAGGATATCTAATCATTGAAGGAGGAGTTACATTTCTTGCCAAATGAGGATTTAAAGCTTTCAAATCCGCAGTGTCGACTTCAATCATTTCTGCAATTATAGATAAATCCGCCGCATCGTCAATATAAACCAAATCGCCTTGAGGAAAAATTACATTAGGTTTGTTTATTTTAAATCCGAATCTTTCGGGATTTTTAGCTATTATAACCGCCGCCACATATTTTGGTATATATTCTCTAGTTTCTTTTGGCAAAACATCCGCTTTAACTAAATCGTCAAAATTATTGCTTTTAGCTTTTTTTATAGCTCTTGAAATTCTTCCGCCTCCCGCGTTATAAGCCGCTAAAGCTATAACCCAAGACTTAAAATTTTTATCGAGTCTTATTAAATGCTCCGCCGCCGCTTTAGTTGAGCGTTCAGGGTCAAATCTATCGTCCGCCCAATAATTAACTTTAAGATTATATATAGCTCCCGTCATTGGCATAAACTGCCAAAGTCCAGCCGCTCCCGCATGCGAAATTGCTTGAGGATTAAAGCTACTTTCAATTATTGGCAAATATATCAAATCTTCGGGAACATTTTTTTCTTTAAAAACTTGTTTTATATAAGGCAAATAAATCTGCGCTCTGTCGATTATTCTTTGCATATGAGGTTTCCAATTTCCTTGATACATGTTTATATAATAAGAAACTCTTTCATTTCTAAAATTATTTACATCGAAACCTGCAAGTTCTACAACTTTTACATCTTTACCCAAAGCCTCGCCGTAAACGGTAAGCTCGTATAAATTAACTCCTTCCAAACCTTTTCTTACATACATATCGAAAGTATCGCATGAATTTACGAATAATATTAAAATCGTTAGAAAAATTGAAGTTATAATTTTATTTATTTTGTTTTTATTAATAATTTTCACCTTATTTAATTATTTAATTAAAGAATTGATAATTATATTTAACATTATTTTTTAAGATTTGCAAGCGTAAAAATATTTATAATTTTAAATTTATTGACAAATATTAGTTGTTTTGATATAACTTTTAAATAATATTTTTTAATTTATTATTAAGAGAATAAAATTTATGATAAGCATAAAAAGACGCAGACAAATAAAATTTATAATAACATTATCTATAATATTATTAATTATAATAGGAGATATATTAACACACAAATTTACTACAAAAACTGTAGCAGAAATTAGCAGAGAAATATTTTTGTTAACAGAAAGTGTAAAAAACAACAAGGATGATATTCAACAAAAATTATACAATATAGAAAAAGCATGGGAAAAATATAGTGAAAAATTAGCATATTATATAGAACACGATGAAATTGAAAAAATTGATACAGCATTTATTAAAGTAAAAAGTTTTGTTGAAAATGATGATATACCATCAGCTGTTGCAGAATTAGAAACAAGTAAATTTGTATTAGAACATATTGAAAAAAAGTATAAATTTAATTTACAGAATATTTTTTAAAAGCTAATTTGCTATAATAGTATTGCTTTTAAAACTAAAATATACTATAATATAGCAAGTTAGTGCTTTCATAGCTCAGTAGGTAGAGTGCAGCCTTGGTAAGGCTGAGGTCACGGGTTCAATTCCCGTTGGAAGC
>OIYR01001773.1_pt1 | contig 10286 bp, 7 predicted proteins | sample 1588221 | NCBI WGS metagenome assembly OIYR01 (sample SAMN03283292) | human gut metagenome | biome: human-associated habitat; material: feces | host: Homo sapiens | place: Peru | collected 2012 | reverse complement strand
GGAAATGTTGCGATGGATTGTGCAAGATCATTAGTTCGTATCATTGATGATGTAACTATCGTATATCGTAGATCTTTACAGGAAATGCCTGCAAGTCCTGCAGAAATCAAAGCCTGTGAAAAAGAAGGTGTTAAGATCGCCTTCTTAAATAACATCAAAGACATTTTAAAAGATGAAAATGGAAATGTTTGTGGTGTTCAAGTTGCGAAAATGGAACTTGGCGAAATGGATGAATCTGGAAGAGCAAGCTGCCACGAAGTAAAAGACTCATTATTTACAATGGATTGTGATCTAGTTGCGATGGCTATTGGTCAAAAAGTAGACTTCACACCATTAAACAACGATTTAAAAACAACGGATACACACGCCTCTACATTAAATAATGTATTCATTATTGGAGATGCCTTTACAGGACCAAAAACAATTGGTAGTGCTGTAATGGAAGGTAAAAAGATTGCCAAAGAAATCATAGGAGCGAAATAATCGTTCCTTTTTTTGTATTTTAATGTCTTTTTCACATTGACCACTTAAAATAATAATTGGAACATACAAGCAGCAAGCATATGTATACTTTTGGGAATGGATTTATCATTGCATTTTAATGACAATCCCAGAGCGCGTATAAGAACCTCTGGCGTTATTAGGAGGTGGTAGTCATGAACAATTATGAAGTACTTGTATTACTGATTTCAGTATTGGCAATCTATACGACTCTAATTGGCTTTGTGATTCAGCTTTTGATTGAATGAATCAAACGAAAATGAATAAACAATATAAAAACTACCTACGCCAACTCTAGCAAAGTTTGTAGGTAGTTTTTACTACATCACAATCTCTTTTCAAATCCACCATCAATTTCTTGATCCTCACTAATTGTCACAAAGGCCTTTGGATCAATTTCATTGACAATTTTTTTGAAGTTACGAATCTCATACTTATTTACAGCACAAAATAAAATATACTGTTCTGTATCTGTATAAGCACCTTTACCCATCCAATATGTTACACCACGACCTGTTCTTTCCATGATCACATTCTTCATGTTTTCTTTTTTTGTGAAAATCAGTACGGTCATGTTGATATTCTGATAGTGGATACGATCACTAATAAAATAAAGAATAGCCACAAAGATAATAGAATAAAGGGATGTCTGTAAATCAAATATAAAGGCACAAATTGTAAATAGGATCGAATTGATAATAATCGATAGCTTACCTACCGAAAAGCCTGGTTTTGTCTTCGATAAACAAACTCCGGCAATATCCATACCACCACAACATCCACTGCTCTGTAAAGCAAGTCCAACTCCAATACCACACATTAAGGCTCCAAAAATACAATTTGAAAGCATATCTGGCATAATCACAAAGGATTGTTTTGGCAAAATCGATAGTGTAATCGTTTGAACCACTAAACTAATGACAGTCTTGATACAAAACTCTTTATTCATGATTTTAAATCCCATCACAAACAAAGGAATATTGATCATAAAGTTAATGACACCCACCAAGTTCATGTGTCCAAGACTCGGTATCATCTTTAAAATAAAATACTCAATGATCTGTGCAACCCCAATGGCACCACCAAAGTTGATTCCATTCGGGGTCACAAATAAATAAATCCCTAAAGAAAGTAAGATACTTCCTACAATTAACTCAATATACTTTTCAACATTTTCTCTCATTTTTAACCCAACCTAATCTACGTACATAGCTAAGTATAATGGAAGAGTAATTTTTTTGCCATGAATTCCACAATTTCCATTCACAAATTTATATCCATAAGGAATATTTTCATTTTTCAACAATTGATCCATGGATTGCGAACGATTGTTTCCAGCCTTCACTTCGATTGGAATTACTTTTGTGCTTTGTTCAATCAAAAATTCTATTTCTAAATTCTTATTTTGGTAATAGTGAAGCGTATGATGACTTTTCATTAAAATATCCGCTATCAGGTTTTCATATATACCACCCTTCACTGGACCCGTTAAAGTATCATCCAATATAGCTTGTTTCATTTCAAAACCATACATTGCGACCAACAAGCCTAAATCCGTTAAATACATCTTGTAGAATTTATCATTTTCATATCCGGCCAAAGGAAATAGGCACGCTGACACATTTTTACACAGCCATACAAGCCCAGCATCTCTTAACCACTCAATACTATTTTCAAATTTTCTTGCGGTAGCCTTAGATTCCACAACCGAAAACTGAAATTTTTTATTCTCTTTTGCAAGTTGCTTCGTAACCGACATGTAACAATTCTTTACCTTTGGTTTTTCAGATGATGAAGCATATTTTGAAATATCATCCATATAGCTTGAAATAATTTGTTCCTGAACTTTTTGTACTTGTCCAAAATGATTTGAGTCTAAATATGTTTGCACAACAGCAGGCATTCCACCTACGACAATATATTCACGAATCAATCGCATAAATTGATTATGTATTTCCTCAGGAATTCTTTCTTTTGAATCATAATATTTTTTTAATATCTCTAATGAATTTTCACTATATCCTTTTGCCCACAAAAATTCTTCAAAATCTAAGCCATACATTGTAACCGATAACTCGTAGCCAACCGGTATACTCGTTACTTCCTTATAACTGATACCCAATAATGAACCACTTGCGACTACATCATATCTATTATCTAATGCCAAAAATTTCAATGCCGTACGTGCATTCGGACATTCTTGAATTTCATCCAAGAAAATCAATGTATCCCCTTCAATAAATCGTATATGAGGCATCACCAATGTCATTCTCGAAAATATTTCTTCTGCTGATAATGAATTTTCAAATATAGTTTTTAACTGTGGATTTTCGATAAAATTTATATATATATAGCTCTTATAATTATTCTTTCCAAAATAATCAATAATATATGTCTTACCAATTTGTCTTGCACCACGAACCAATAAACACTCTTGATTTTTTTCTTTTGACCACTTCAACAATGTATCATAAAACTTTCTTCTTAACATAAATACCTCCTAGTCACATTATATCATTTTTGCATATTTTTCGAGGTTATTTTAAACAAAAATGCATATTTTTCGAAGATATTTTCGATCAACATGCATATTTTTTCTATTTATCTGTAATTTGGTAGTACAAATGACGAATCGCCATAATAGGATGATAAAACAACATTCTAGGTCCAGAAAAACGCATCACCTTACGTATCTTTTCTCTTTTATCCAACTTGTAACAATGTACCTTACATTGCGAACAAAATGTCTTTGTTTCCATAAAAGGACACTTTTCAATGCGCATCCTTGCATATTCATATAAGTTTAAACATTCTGGACACAATTCTTTTTCTTTATGATTCTTTCTGCAATACAAATGTATCATTTCATACACTGTGTGCATTTCTTTTTCTCGCTTATCCATTAACTGACCCTTTCAGATTCCATATGAATCACACGATCACAATGTGATAAAGTTGATTCTCGATGTGAAACAAAAACAATGGTCTTATCTTTTCTTTCTTCATAAATTGATTTTAAGATAGCCCCCTCATTTAAGCTATCCAAATTACTTGTAGGCTCATCCAATAAAACAAGTTTCGCATCATGCAAGAACATACGCGCAAGACCCATCCTTTGTCTTTCGCCACCGGATAATGAACTACCCAATTCTTCCACCATTGTTTTATAGCCATTTGGCAACGACTGGATGTACTCATGAATATTCGCCTTCTTACAAGCCACTTCAATTTCATCTATTGTCGCATCCTGCTTAGCGACTCTTAAATTATTCTCAATCGTATCATGGAAAAGAATCGTTTCCTGCGTGACATATCCTTCATTCTTTCTTAAATTGGAAGTGTTTAAAGAGCGAATATTTAACCCATCCACTAAGATGCTTCCCTTTGACACATCCCAGAAACGCATCAACAATTTCAACAACGTACTCTTTCCACTGCCGCTCTTTCCTTGAATTCCAATCACTTCATTTTCTTGAATTTTCAAATTCATATTTTTTAAGATTTGTTCTTCTTCATACGCAAAATCTACAGAAGATACATCTACCATTTTAAATTGTGCTTCTTTTCCATTCTCTACTTCTTCAACCATAGGTGATTCATCTAAAAGGGATATAACTCTTTGTCCAGCTCCAATGGTCTGTGATAAAGTTGAACCCAAATTTGCCAATGCGATGACAGGTCCAAAAGAAGATATTTGAAGAACACTTGATACAATCGTTGATTGAATTGAACTCTTCGTAGATACATGAATCAAACATAAACCCAATGATAATAAGACAACACATAGATTCGTTAATGAAATTGTCTTAGCTTGAAAATATTTTAATTCCTTTTCGCGTGTAGCCAAAATAGAAGTTCTCTCATTCAACCCCATTAAACGATTTTCTGTATCCATATACTGCATACTTTCCTTTAAACCACGCATACTCTCTAATACATAACTATTTAGATTGGCAGCTTCTTTACGATACTCTACACCAATCTGTCTAGATTGTTTAGAAATACAGATAGGTAAAACTACCCCCACTACAACATAAGCTAAAAGTGAATAAAGTCCATAAATCCATCCAAACTGCATTTGAATACCCACACAAACTAGACTTGTGACAAGCGCAATACAAATCGGAGAAATCGTATGTGCATAAAACACTTCCAATAGTTCAATATCCGAAGTAATTAAAGAAATTAAGCTTCCCTTATCTTTTACTTCCAGTTTTGCAGGACACAATTTTCTTAGTGCACCAAACACCTGATTACGAATACGTGCCAACAATTTAAAGGCAATATAGTGATTACATGCCTGCTCTGCATAGCGCAAGATTCCTCTTAAAAGTGCACACACAAATAATAAAACCACAATCGTATGAAAACTAAATAGTGGATTATTTACTAAGGCCATACTTGAAAGCACTGGAATAAAGATGGCACATAAAAAGCCTGCCACACCCATCAAGATGGCACAAATCATAAATCCGGTTAATGGAAATACAAGTTTTATTAAGCGTGAAAATATTTGAATTGTACTCATATTAGGCACCATATCTTTCTAATTCTTTTTGCGTATTGAATAAGTCATAATACACACCATTCTTTTGAAGCAACACTTCATGTGTTCCACGCTCTACAATATTTCCATCTTTTAAACAATAGATTTGATCCGCATGGATTAAATTGGCCAGACGATGTGAAATACACAGCACAAGCTTTTCTTTTGACAACTCATATAAAACTTCCATGATTTTATTTTCACTCTCCACATCTATATTACTTGTTGCCTCATCCATGATGTAGATTGGTGAATCCTTCAATAAAGCTCTAGCTAAAACTAAACGTTGTCTTTGCCCTCCAGATAAGTTTTTACCACCCTCTAAAATACACATATCCAGTCCACCTTGTTCATTCACAAAATCAAGGATACCCACCTTCTCTAATACACGATTCATCTCTTGTTTTGATACTTCTTTAGCCATAGCTAAATTATCTCTAAGACTTCCACTAAATAAGTAGCTTTCCAACGAAACTAAAGTCACATATGGATAGATATTGATATCCTTGATTTCATAATTTGATAGCTTTAATTCCCCACTATAATTCGGATACTGTCCCATCAATAAAGAGGCAATCGTACTCTTACCACTGCCACTCTCACCTACAAAACCAATTAATCCTTTGTTGGCTTCAAAACAAATATCGTGCAAGACTTCTTTATCGGTATATCCAAATCGAAGATTGGATGCAGAAATCGAATAATTATTTATATTTACATTTTGCTTCTCTTTTGTTTCCATTTCTAATATCGCAAACAACTTATCACTCGCTGCCATACCATTCATCGCAATATGAAAGTAAGACCCTAACTGGCGCATAGGAATAAAGAATTCTGCAGAAATTAAAATAATGAATAGAGTCTGAAATAAATCAGTTGTGCCTCTTAACGCAAACACAATCCCCAACGCACTTCCTCCATAGGCAACCAAATCCATAACAGTAATAGAATTTAACTGCATTGTCAAAACACGCATTGTGATCTTACGAAAGTTTTCACTTTCCACATTCATCTTCTCATGATAATGACCATCGGCCTCATAAATTTTAAGCGTAGTTAACCCCTGAAGATTTTCTAGAAAACTATCCCCTAACTTTGTGTATTGTCCCCAATAACGATTCAATAGTCTTTTCGCAAACTTTTGTACAAACACAATCGACATAGGAATCAAAGGAACACAAACCAGTAAAACCAAAGCGGCTTTAAAATTCATAAATGAAATAATAATAAATAAAGTCATTGGTGCAATTAAAGAATAAAAGAATTGCGGAATATAATTCGCAAAATAGGTTTCTAATTGTTCAATACCTTCACTAGATAACTGTACGATTTCGGCAGTACTCCACTCATTTGTATAACTATTCCCTATTTTAGCTAACTTTTTATACAAACGAGAACGAAGCGTTTCCTTTACAATATGGCTGGATTGATACGACATTTCAATCGCCTTTTGATTTACAATATAGCGAACAATTAAACATACAAGAATAATTCCAATGAATGATAGACTTCTATTTTTTGTGATAATCCAACATAAACAAGCCGTAGAACATACGTTACAAATAAGTCCAATCCATTGATACAACACATTCTTTTTAATGTACGGAATACTTTCTTTTACCGAAAATAATAATTTTTTATTAATCATAATCCACCTCAGTTAGTTGAAACAAATTAAATTTACTACAACTAACTTGAGGTGTCAAACAAAAAAACAACTAGATTCCTCTAGTCGTTAATTTCAGATACTGTAATTTTTTTGATGACTGGCTGCTTACTTTCTGCGATTGTTCCATTATCATCCATTGGATCTGCATCCTCACAAATCTTGTCTACAACCTTCATTCCTTTTGTGACATGTCCAAAGGCAGCATATTGACCATCTAAGGATTCATTGTCTTCTTGCATAATAAAGAATTGTGAACTTGCCGAATCATAATCCGAACTTCTTGCCATAGAAATAACACCACGCTTATGTTTGATGTTGTTCTTTACGCCATTCTCTTTAAATTCACCCTTGATTGTTTTGTCGGATCCACCCGTACCATTTCCGTTTGGATCACCACCCTGAATCATGAATCCTTCAATAATACGATGAAATGTCAATCCATCATAAAAGCCTGATTTGGCAAGATCTACAAAGTTTTGCACTGTAATAGGCGCTGTTTTTCCATCTAGCTTAACCGTAATTGTTCCATAATCCTTCACTTCAATCTTTGCGATATAATCCTTTGTCTCTTTTTGACACCCAAACATAGATATACATAGAACGAAAGAACATAAAATCGTTATTAACTTTTTCATCATTTTACACCTCAGTCTTATTTTAACAACCTACAAGAAAAGGAGCAAGTACATGCTCCTTAGCGATTCGATTTTTCAATCCATTCCTTTGTCTTCATAACCTTATCTGGGAATGTCTTAAAATCTTTTAATTTCCAAGTCCAGTTTTTATTCGAAACCGTTCCCGGCGTATTGATTCTAGCCTCTTCTTTATATCCACATATATCCCAAATAGGAAGAATAACTGTATCTGCATTGCTGTCTAGCGCAAATTGACAAAGCATTTCATTAAAGGCACGGCTTGAGTAGCCTTGGTTTTTAAAGAAACGGCGCAAACTAATACGCTTATTTGAATCATACGTATGATAATCCTCATTACATGTCGCATTATCATGGGTTCCCGTATATAAAACAGAGTTTTTCTTTGCCTTTTTCTTTAACTGTTTAGCTTCCATTCTAAACAATAAAACATCCATACCCGGAATTCCATAATCTTCCTCAAGTTCAATAACTTCAGGACGAATCAAACCTAGATCTTCTGCCACCAAGACAATATCTGGGCATGCCTTTAAGATCGCATCAATCAATTTATGAGCAGGACCCAAGATCCATTTACCCTCAATTGCGGTTGGACAAGATTCTGGAATCTTCCAATATGTATCAAATGCTCTGAAATGATCGATTCTCACCATGTCGTAACAACGATTCATCCAACTCATACGATTACACCAGAAAAGATATCCATTTTTTTCCTGGGCATTAAAATCATAAATTGGCATTCCCCAACGTTGTCCAGTTTCACTAAAATAATCCGGTGGACAACCCGCAATATATTCTGGTTTTCCTTCTTCATCCAACAAGAAAGCTTCACGATTACACCATACATCCGCACTGTCTAAATCGACATAGAATGGCATATCTCCCATAATTTTTAGATTTCTTGCGTGTGCATACATCTGGATTTCATCTAATTGTTTATAGAATATAAACTGTAAGAATTGGATATACAAAATTTCATTTTGATAATCATCTAAATCAATATCACGATTTTCTGGCCAGTTTTTATATTCATCTTCCCACTCAAACCATGGAGCTCCATTATAAAAACTCTTGAATAAAGAGTAGGCAGACCAATCCTCTAGCCAAAATGCATCGTGCTTAAATGCTTCAAAATCTTCTTTAAATGAATCAAATTCCTTTTTAAAAACTTTAAAGGCCTTTTGAAAATAAGGTTCCTTAAATTCACGAATCTTATCATATTCAACAAAGTCTTTAAACTTATTACAATTCACAATTGAACTTTGCGTCAACAACCCCATTTCACACAAACGATCCAAGTTAATATAGATTGGATCCCCCGCAAAACTAGAATATGTCTGATATGGAGAATGCGTAGGACCCGTCATCTGTAAAGGTAAGATTTGCCATATTGTATACCCTGCATCCGCAATTATATCTATCATTCGAATTGTTTTTTGCCCTAAATCACCAATCCCTTGATTTGCAGGGATAGAGAAAACAGGACATAAGATTCCTGCACTTCTATTCATTTTATCACCGTTTTGTAATCCCTTTCATTACCTCTATTTTAGCACACTTCTGTAAAAAAGAACTATATATTTCAAAAAATATATAGTTCCTATTCCATTGAGAATAAATCCCTTAATTCTTCCTTCGATAAAGTCGAAATTCCACCCTTTGAATTCTCGACAAATACATCACTCATCTCTTTTTTGCGCTTCTGCATCTCGTAGATCTTCTCTTCGATTGTGTTCTTCATCAACAACTGATACACTAACACATTCTTTGTCTGACCAATACGATATGCACGATCGGTCGCTTGATTTTGTGCACTCACATTCCACCAAGGATCATAATGAATCACAGCTTGTGCCTTTGTCAGATTTAGTCCAGTTCCACCAGCCTTTAACGAAATCAAGAACACGTCCGAATCATCATTTTGAAAAGCATCCACCTCTTCTTTACGCTTCTTCTTATCGACTGCACCCGTAATCATATGATATTTAATGCCACGCTGATTAAACTTTTCAATAAAAGAATCGAAAATACTTGTGAAACTTGAAAACAACAAGACCTTCTTACCATTCTCTTTTAGTGTCTCAATCAAATCAAGACACATTGTAAACTTTGTACTCTCACCCTTATAGTTTTCATACAACATCCTTGGTTCGCAACAAATCTGACGAAGACGCGTCATCATCGCAATGATCAAAATCGAATCCACTTGTTCCAATTCTAATTGTTGCTGAAGCTGCTCATTGACTTGGGCTAAATTCGCAAGATACAACTGTTTTTCTTCCGGACTAAAGTTTAGCCACATATCTTTCTCAACCTTATCCGGCAAATCCTTTAACACTTGTTTTTTCGTTCTACGCAAAATAAATGGAGATACTAACTTTTGAAGTTGAGATTGCCTGTCATCATCCCCCATCTGAATGGGTTTCTCAAAATTCTTCGTGAAATAATTCAAACTATACAAATAGCCAGGCAACAAGAAATCAAAAATACTCCACAATTCACTTAAACTATTCTCAATTGGCGTTCCAGTTAATGCCAAACGATGTTTACTCTTTAAAGCCTTTACACTTTGTGCATTCTTTGTCTTAGGATTTTTAATAAATTGTGCTTCATCCAAAACGATATATTCAAATTCCATAGGCATATATAATTCAACATCCCTACGCAAATAATCATATGTCGTGATGTAAAGTTCGTGATTCTCCTGAATAATCTCTTTACGAACTTCTTGTGGTCCTGTCACACAAACGGCGTCCACACCAATCTTAAACTTTTCAATTTCTGACATCCAGTTATACATCAGACTACTTGGACATACAATCAAACTCGGTTTATCCTTTGAAACAAATTGTTCATAGAACACCAATACTTGAATGGTTTTTCCTAGTCCCATATCATCGGCAAGAATCCCATTTAA
>OIYR01001771.1_pt1 | contig 10296 bp, 5 predicted proteins | sample 1588221 | NCBI WGS metagenome assembly OIYR01 (sample SAMN03283292) | human gut metagenome | biome: human-associated habitat; material: feces | host: Homo sapiens | place: Peru | collected 2012 | reverse complement strand
CTGCTCGCTTCATCAAGAACTTCGCTAAGTACGAAAGCAATGAAGCTGGTAAGGCTCTCGTAGCTGCTGGTCCAAAGCTCTAATCAATTTGATGTAACACATATCAATAGAATATGATCATCCAGGTCGGGCACCCTCACGAGTGCCCGACCTTTTTTTTGTCCACCTCCCAGGGGAAGTCAACGAGTCAACAGGTCAACAGGTCAACAAATTGGTGTCCGATAGGTCGTATAAGCCCGATTCGTCCGATGCCGCCAAATGCAAAAGCCCCTTTTCTCCTTTTTTTTGCCAAATATATGCGCCATTTGCGGCAGATATCAATCATAATATCAGTTAGATACAATCTCACAGACCGAAAGAACCGTCCCTTTGGTTTGTTTTTTTTTGTTTGGTTTGGGTTATAATAAAAAGTGGGGTGGGAGTTGCGTATTTTAAGAAATTAAGTTACTTTTGTGATAGTTTTTTAGATGATTCAATGTTGTTTGGATTGTTGTTGAAATGCTAATTGGGGGGTATAACAATTGTGTAACAGCATTTTCGGCGCGTTTGCTTCCTCTTATTTTTTTATCAAAATTCATTTTTTCACTACACCTATTGATTAATTGAATGAGCGCTGAGTTCGGTTTCTTGATAGGAAATTTTTGCTTATGAGAAAATTTCTACTCCTTTGTGTGGCTTTCACAATGTCGCTTGGTATTCAATCGCAAGCTTTGAAAAAAGCTGTTGAAGTAACCACTCCTGGCACTTTGCTTGAACTTCTCGGTGATGATGCCGCCTCAGTTACCGACCTCACCATCTCTGGTAAAATCAATTCTACCGACTTAAACGCATTTATGAAAACTCCGCTTATCGAAGTAATCGATATGCTGAATGCTGAAATCGTGGGCAGCGACGGTGTGGCTACCAACACCATTCCAAGCTACTCAATGTCGTACACCAGCACTTTGAAAAAGTTTGTGCTTCCTAAGGGCACTACCACTATCGGCAACAACGGCTTCTACAAGTGTGAAAAGCTCGAAGAAGTGGTGGCTAACGAAGGTCTGTTGAAAATCAATTCAAGAGCGTTTATGAGTTGCTACGCGTTGAGCAAATTCAACTTCCCATCAACTCTCCAATCTATCGGCACATCAGCATTCTACAAGTCGGCTCTTACCGAATTTGTTGCACCTGCAGGTCTTACCACACTTGGCGACGACGTGTTCTACGCTTCAAAGCTCACCCAGGTGTCGCTTAACGCTGCGCTCGCCACTATGGGTAAAGGTTTGTTTGCTGGTTGCACAGCGCTCCAGACCATCGCTGTTGACCCAGAAAACAAAGCATTCACAGTGCAAGACGGCGTGCTTTTCAGTGCCGACATCGTCACCCTTTACGCTTATCCACAAGCCGACACCCGCACAAGCTATGCCACACCTTCTACAGTGACCGTAATCAAGAGTTCTGCTTTCGACTGCGCTGAAAAGCTTGAGGAACTCCGCATCAACGAGGGCGTGGAAGCCATCACCAACAGTATGTGCTACGGCGACAAGGGCCTCTTGAAACTCTATCTCCCTTCAACTGTTAAGACTATCGACGTGGGCGCGTTCGACGCTTGCTCTAACCTCGCTGAATTCCACATCCGTGCCGTGACACCTCCAGTGGCTGAGACTGGCGCATTCGGTGTGATGTTCCCTAACTACAAAATGAATCTCTACGTGCCAGTTGGCTCGCTCGACGCTTACAAGGCTGCTCCTGAATGGGACGACGCATTCCTTACCTACAACGAGGAAGGCGAACAAACCGGCGTTGAAGATGTGGCAGCAAGCAAACAAGTGGCTTCTGTGGAATACTATTCAGTGTCAGGCATCAAAAATGCCGAACCAGTAGATGGCGTGAACATCAAGGTGGTACGCTACACCGACGGCTCTCTCCAAACCTCTAAATTCGTGAAATAATCCACCAATTCATACTCAAGCCCCAAAGCCGAGCTTTGCCCACGCCGCAAAACTCGGCTTTTTTTGAATTTTTATTTGAATTTACTGAAATTTGTTCTATATTTGAAGTGTGATTGAAAAACCACTACGGGCAAAGAATAAACTGAAGAATTAAATATATTGCGTATGTCAAATTCAAATATTAATAAAGAGATGGTTTTAGCTCTTCCTGCGCAAAAAACTGTAGAAGAAGTTAAGAAATATGTGTGTTATCATTGCCCCATATTCTCTGAAAAAAAAGAACAAGATTTAAAAGCAAAGGATGCTCTTCCTCTGGGAGCACGCTTTAAAAATGTTGTTGATGACTATGATTATTTGGCAATGTTTGATGGTAACAACAATACAGGTTATAGTATAAAAGATCTTTATAAGTGTGATTGTATTTGTGTTGTTAACATGAAAGATGGTAATATAGTTGATACAGATTTAAATAAGCCTGTTTATGGAAAAGTTAAGGATGCGTTAGACAAGAAAAAAGGTAGATATAAAAGAATCAACGATAAAATTGGCGAACTTACACAGGATCAGAAGCAAAATATAAAAGAAAAACTTAAGGAAGCAGACGGGAACAGTCTGGTTTTCGTTTTCTTGAAACACTGTAAGGAGTATCGTTCTCCGAGGACTATTGAATTTAAGGGTAAAAAAACAGGCCTTTTAGTAGCAAGGTGGTATTTAAAAGACGATTTGGATAATTTCACTGGTCAGCCGATACTAAGTCGAGATAAAAAAGAAAATAAAAAGTTCAATAATGATTCAATTAGCACAAAGACATCCAACAGTGGTAGCAAGAGCAATTCTATGCAAACGATTATTCCTTTGAATCAGATTTTGTTTGGCCCTCCGGGAACAGGCAAGACATATAATACGGTGAATATGGCTCTTGATATTGTTTGCCCATTAGCAGGAGGCTTGAAGTGGGAAACTAAATCGAGGGATGAAGCAAGGGACAAATATCAAGAGATGCTTCCGAATGGGCGGATTGTATTTATCACTTTCCATCAGTCGATGAGCTATGAAGACTTTATAGAAGGTATTAAGCCTAAGACAAAAGGTGGCAAGATTACTTATGAGGTAAAAAATGGAATTTTTAAAGAATTGTGTGCAAAGGCGGAAAATGATGAATCACAAAACTATGTGATGATTATTGATGAGATTAATCGTGGAAATGTGGCAAACATTTTTGGCGAATTGATTTCGTTGATAGAGGATGATAAGCGACTTGGTGCAAGTGAAGAATTGTGTGCCGAATTGCCTTATTCGCATGACATTTTCAGTGTGCCTAAGAATGTGTATATCATAGGTACAATGAATACCGCCGACCGTAGTGTGGAAGCATTGGATAGCGCACTTCGCCGTCGTTTCACCTTCAAGGAAATGATGCCTAAGTCAGAATTGGTGCCTAAAGAGAACGATGTCCGAAGCATTTTTAAAATCATCAATCAGCGTATAGAGGTGCTGAAAGATCGTGAACACCAAATTGGGCATAGTTATTTTATGGGTGTTGAAAATGAAGATGATTTAAAGGATGTGTTCTACGACAAGATAATCCCTCTCCTTCAAGAGTATTTCTATGGCGATTACGAGAAAATTCAGCTCGTGCTTGGCGAAGGTTTCGTGAAAAAAGATTCTGCATCAGTGAAATTTGCTGGCGACAAGGGCGGTGATTTTGAAGTTTCAGAAGTGTATCGCATTGTTCCGAAAGATAAATGTAATATGGATGAAGCGATAGGCAAGCTGTTGAATAAGGCATCGGAAGCTGTAGAAGAATGATAATGGCAAAGACCACTTGCATATCGGTTTATGAGCACGGCAGGTTACAGCTTGGAGAAACGAAGCAGTTTCTTCCAGAACACCTGTCGTTGCTTCAACAGTATTTGGGCGAAAAGGACACTGAAGTGTTTCCATATTATCAGCTCATTAATAATGGCGTGAAATTCAAGCAATATGTGGGTGTGCTATGTGTGGGTAATTTGCAGATTGAGGTTTTGCCAAAAATCGAAAAGCAAGTAGCTAAAGGTGAAGAAGGCACATGGCGAAATCACTTGCTGGAAATGCTGAGAACGGTGTTTAAATTGCAAACACGCACGCCAAGCAATGCCGACCAGGCAATGAGGGAAAGTGCTATTCTTGATGTGTTTTTGATGAAGTTTCTTAATGAGGTGGAGGCGCTTCTTCATAAGGGATTGATAAAGACCTATAGAAAAACGGAAGAAAACCGGACCTCGATGAAGGGGAAACTGGTGTTTTCGAAACACTTGACGAAAAACTATGTCCACAAGGAGCGCTTCTATGTGAACTATACCACCTACGACCGAAACCACATCCTGAATTGCATTTTATATAAGGCTCTGAAATTGGTTTCCCACATTGCCATGAATAGCTACACACAATGCCGAGCAAAAACCATGTCGTTTGAATTTCCTGAACTTAACGATATTGCCGTGGATGACGCTCTTTTTGAGCGATTGACTTTCGACCGAAAGTCGGAAGATTATCGAACTGCAATTGATATTGCGAGGCTCATATTGCTGCGCTATATGCCCGATCAGTCGAAGCGTGGCAAGCATGTTCTTGCTTTGATGTTCGATATGAACAAATTGTGGGAAGAGTATGTGTTTGTGATTCTGAGGCGAAGTTTGAGTGAAGAATACAATGTGAGTGCTCAAAAGGTGAAGCGGTTTTGGAAAAGCAGTTTTGGCACAAAAGTGATACGACCCGACATTGTGATATCTGACAAAAGCGGTAAACCAGTATACGTACTCGATACAAAATGGAAGTGCCCTGCTGTAGGTGAACCTCCAAGTGATGCAGATTTGAAGCAAATGTATGTATATCACAAGTATTGGGGTGTTAAACGCACTGCATTGCTTTATCCAAGCACTAAAGATGGTAAACATTGTGGTAAATTCGCTGATAATTCATTGAGTTGCTCAATGATTTATCTGTCGCTCGACTCTCTGAAAGATACTAAAAACGAATGCCTAAAACAGGCTATAACCACTTTGGTGAACAACGAGTGAACCTTGCGCAAGGTTGTTAATACGCAGTATATCAAACATTCGGAACAATAACAGACCAAAGGAACCGTCCCTTTGGTGTGGTATGATGAGCCCACAGATTTACTTATGACTCAATATGTTGCTGTCAAAATAACCCATAAGACAGAAGATATTGATATAGCCGTCATTGATGATTACTTGTCGCAATTAGAAGACAAATTGATGGATTACTTTAAGAAGAATTTTAATATAGAATTGCTCTCATACGATTGTGATGATTTAATGGGGGGCTGGGGAATCGGACGAATCGGACTTATCCGACTTATCGGACTTATCGGACACTTACTCGTTGACTTGTTGACCTGTTGACTGTTGACTTGCTTTGGGGTGTGTTTTTGTTAATAATTGGTGGAAAATTGCGTTTTTTTTGCGTTGTTTTTTCGTTTTTGTTGTGAATTTTGTTAAATTTGCATTTGATAGTATGACTTTTGTGAATAAATCGTTAAACTTAGTTACATTAAATATTTACCAAAATGAGAAAACTCTACATTATGATGATTTCATTGCTTTGCTCGATGCTGGCGACTGTGAATGCGCAGACGCTGCTCGACGAAGACTTTGAACACACTCAGTCAGATGTGGCGACCACGCAGATGCCCGACGGTTGGACTGCGGTGACCAGCTACACAGGCTCGCACAAGGGCTACAGATGGACCATTTCGAAAAACAGTACTGCCAACAGTACGATGAGTGGTTACTATTACGCTTACTGCGATGCGCCTACTTACGATAAAGGTGACAACGATGGTATCGGTCCTCGCAAGGACTATCTCATCACACCTGAGTTGAAACTTGACAACACCTACCAGTTGGCATTCGACTGGGAGGCTGCTGCGGCGGCTTGCTTGCGCGACAAGTCGGTGACGCTGCAGGTGGCGGTGATTGATATGGCGAATCCTGCCGACACGACGGTGATTTTCGACATTCAAAATGAGGAAGATGTGCGCAATAGCGGTGTGCCAGCCGACCCTTACGGTTCTTATATGTGGCAAAACTGGGCTATCCACAACTCAAAAATCGACCTCGACGCCTATCAAGGCAAGACCATCAAGATTGCGTTTATCTACAACATGCTCAAGAAGGTAGCCAATGTGGTGTATCTCGACAATGTGAGCGTGAAATATCACCAAGCACTCACCGGCCCTATCGCTGAACTCGACCAGACACGCTACGAAATGCCCGAAATGTATATCGGCGAAAAGCGTTACAGTGAAGCCATTCAACTTAAAAACGTGGGCAAGAAGGGCTTGAAGGTGACAGGTTATGACGCACCCGACTGCATCACCATTCCTGGCGACTTCAGCAAGGTGGACCTCGGCATCAACGAAACCACCACTTTCCAAGTGTCGTACAAGGCGAGTTTGACCTCACCTGCCGAATGTGATGTGGTGCTCCACACCAATGGCGGCGACGTTACGCTCCATGTGGTAGCCAACAAGCAGGCAGTGCCCGATGGCTACGCGCTCGAACTCTTCGAAGGCGAACAGTTCCCACCAGCAGGCTGGAAATCCACCGACTTCTCTACCAGCGTTTACGCCATTGAAGGCGACAAGAGCGCATACAGCGGTGCAAGTCTCACCGACTGCTATCTCGAAACTCCACGCCTCGACTTGAGCAAAGCCGATGGCCCCAAGAAGTTTATGTTCACCTACTACAGCATGTTCACTGGCGAAGAAGTGCCTTACAACGACCTCTCGGTGTGGGCATCGACCGATGGCGGTGAAACGTACACCGACAGCCTATGGCTGGGCGACTACTCCAAGACTGATACCCTTATCAATGTGGAAATCGACCTCTCGAAGTACAACACCGACAACTTGCGCTTGCGCTTCAAAAACTCGGCTGTGACCTATTCTTCGGAAACTGGCGTTGACGAATGGACCACTTATCTCATCGACCGCGTGTTGCTTCCCAACCTGTATGGCAGCGAAAGCGTGCCCACCAGTTGCGAAGTGGAGGCTCCAAAGCAAGGCGAGACCGATGTGTTTATCAAAAATGTGCAATTCAAATGGCGTGAGGCTCAATTTGCCGAAGGCTACAAGATTTACATAGGCAAGAAAAACGGCGAGTTCAACGTGGTGAACGGCGCGGATTGCGGCACAGCCACTTCCTACAAGCTCGCACAAGCCGAATACGGCACCACCTACTACTGGAAAGTGGTACCTTACAACAGCGTGGGCGATGCCACCGACTGCCCAGTGTGGTCGTTCAGCACCCAAGCCGACCATTCGGTAAGCACATTCCCATGGATTGAAACCTTCGACGACGAGAAATTCGCACCACTCGGCTGGAGCGTGGAAAATGCCTCGCTCACCACTTGGAGCCGCACCGACTACCACACATTCGCTGGCGAAGGTAGCGTGATGGCATACTCCAACAAGGTGGAACAAACAGCCTACCTCACCTCGCCCGACATTAGCGTGCCTGCCACAGGCAAGTATCAACTCAGCTTCTGGTGGGGCAACCAGCGCCCTGTGAGCTTGATCAACGACAAAACCAAGCTGCACGTCAACAACACCACCGCTGAAGACGGCATCGACGCAGCCTTTATGGACGTGTATGCCGATGGCGAATGGCAACAGGTGAAACTGATCAGCAACAATGTGGAAGCCGACGGCAACTGCTATTGGGCTTACGAAACCCTCGACCTCACTCCATACGCAGGCAAGGTGATAGCATTGCGCTGGCGCTACATTGCTCACGACTACAACAAGAGCCGTGGCGCCGCCCTCGACAATGTGAAGATTGAGGCAGCCACCGCCAACGTATCGTTCAGCGCCGACGGATGGGACGCTTACAAGGTGAACTATGGTGAAAAAGAAGTGTCGCCTACATTTGCCATCACCAACCTCGGCAGCGAGAGCGTGAGCATCAGCAGCGTGAACTTCGGCACCGAATACTTCACCACCACACTTGCCAACGGCGATGAACTCAAGCCAGCTTCTTCAAAGCAATTCACCATCACAGCGCAAGCAAGTTTGGCGGCCGAATCCACCGACCTTAGCGACAACATGACCGTGACATTCAGCGACGGCACCGCAGCCACATTCCCAGTATCGGCAGTGGCATTGGGCAGCGATATTCACTACTTCGGCTTCGAACGCGACGCTACAGGCGAAGTGCCATCAGGATTCACCGGCATCAACGCCGACGGCACCGCCAGCCTCAAGATTTCGTTCTGGACATTCCCTAACAATGGCGGTATGCTCTCATTCTTCGTGCTCAACGACAGCGAATGTTACAACTCGCTCAAAGAACCTCATGGCAGTCAATCGCTGATGACACGCTGCAACAGCAACGGCGCATTCGACGACTGGTTGGTAAGCGCGCTCTACACAGCCACCGATAAGTCGAAACTTGAATTCGACGCCCGCACATGGGAATCGGTCAACAGCGTGATGCCTGCAAAGGGACCAAAGGTGAATGTGTATGTGAGCGAAACCAGCGCCACCGACCGCAGCACCTTCAAGCAAGTGGGCACCACCACCGAACTTGGTCTGTTTAACCCAGCAGAGGGCTGGACACACCTCACCTACGACCTCTCGGCATACGCAGGAAAGAAAGTGTATGTGGCCATTCAATCGGTTGCCACCGAGAGTCTTGGCGGCTTCTACGACAATGTGGAATTTAAGCACTTCGGTAAGGGCTTGAAGGGCGACATCAACGGTGATGGCGTGCTGAATACAACCGATGTTACCGCTCTGATTGCACACCTCTTGGGTTTGGGCTCGTATAGCAACTCGCTGTGCGACGTGAACGGTGATGGCCGCGTCAACAACTCAGATGTGACAGCACTCATCAACCTCGTGCTCGCTCAATAAGCATCACAATATCCTCGGTGTGGGGGAGTGTCAAAATCACCAAAAACGGAATCGCGTTTTTGACACACCCCCATACTTGTTATTTTTCTTTTTTCAGTGACACTAATAACTCATTATATTAACAAAAAAACCAGTAGCTTATGAAACTATTTAAACACTTCGTTTTGGCAGCGGCATTGGCTTGTGGACTGGTGGCATCGGCTCAAGATGCTACTCAGACCATCAGCCCCTACTCGGTGGACTTTGAAACCAAGGTTTCGACATCGGGCGACTTCGCTGCGGCAAAAGGTTGGGGACGCACTGGCACCAGCAGCTCCCAGTTCTCTTATCGCACTTCGCAAGGCGTGGATGGCTCAACGGCTCTTTACAGCGGCTATCAGAGTTCATCATCGCCTAATTATCTGGTTACCACTCGCCTCACTGGCACTGCCAGCGTGATGGTGAAGAACTACAACGACAAGACCGTGGTGAAGTTCTTCAAAGCCACCAAAAGCGCGGCAGGAGAATACGTTATCGGTGAAGAAATCACCTCAACCGTAACAGGTGAGCCAAGCACCACTGCTTACTGCACCTATTCTATTTCGGGATTGGCCAACGAGATGGTGGCAATTTACGCCCACTATGCCTACCTCGACAATTTCGCCGCCTCCAGCGCCGAAGTTGACCTCTATAAGAGTCTGAAGGTGGTATCGTGCAAACTCGTCTCCAGTTCTGAGCCCGACTGCGACGCTGAAGGCAACTTCCAAGTGGCATTGACTGGTAAGATTACCAACGATGGCGACCTGCCATTCAATCCAGGCGACGAAGGCTTCTCTTACAGCATTGGTAAGTTTAATTCCACCTCCACCCCTCACGTGATTTTGGTTACCAAGCCATTCGACAAGGTGCTTGCAGTGGGCGAAACCGCTGATGTGGAAATCTCGACAACGCTCAACGTGGCAAACTACGCCACCCGCTCACGTTACGACCTGGTGGAAAACTACAAGAACACCAGTGCTTACGGCTCATGGATTGAACCAGTGAAGTATGAACCAAAACTCGTGCTTCGCGACAACAATAACTACAATATGGGCACCGATGCCAGCACCGCAAAGGAGTTTGGCACATTCGGCATGATTTCCGCCAACACCGAAAAGAAATTCATGGTGGAAAATGCAGGTGCAGCACCTATGTCGGTTGAAATTACCGTGCCAGAAGGCTTCTCCGTGTCCGCCGCTGCTTTGAATGTGGCTGCTCACGAAAAGAAGGAGGTCACCCTCACCGCTCTTGCCGCCACTCCAGGCATCTTCTCTGGCAACCTAACAGTGAAAGTGGTGGGCTACAACACCATCGACATTCCACTCTCGGCAACTGTGCTCGATTCCAACAAGTTCTTCGCCAACTTCGAGGACGACAAAGACTCGAAGGCTGTGCCAACAGGCTGGTACGACTGTGGCAATGGTGGCG
>OIYR01001761.1_pt1 | contig 10327 bp, 10 predicted proteins | sample 1588221 | NCBI WGS metagenome assembly OIYR01 (sample SAMN03283292) | human gut metagenome | biome: human-associated habitat; material: feces | host: Homo sapiens | place: Peru | collected 2012 | reverse complement strand
TTTAACTTTGAGATTTTTTTATCTTCCATATCTTTTATTAAATTTTTCTATCTGTGATAATGGTCTATTAGTCTTTCTTAAAACTTTTTCTGAATCTGTATTTTGTTCCAAACCTTGTCTATAAGTTTCAACATTTCTTATTTCATCATAACTAACAGTTCTTCCACTTAATAAATCAAATATTGATTCTCCTAATACGACATCTTGTTCTCCGAAATATAAATGTTTTATTACCGAATTTGCTATATAGCCTTTAGAAAAATAGACATCTAATTCTAAAGCTGTAGGCATTGGTTGATTTATATTTGATAGTGTTGGAATAGTAATATTCAAAGAATTATTTTTTATTTCTGTTGAATATTTATTAATATTTATTTTTTCTTTTCTAGGATTTAGTTCTTTAATTAATTCATTTGTTTCAACATAATTTAGTATTTTTTCTTCTTCATAATCTCCACTTATAATTATGTCTATTTTCGCATTGTCTATTAATTCTTTGTATTGCTCATATAAATTATGTGAATTTATTGCTTGCAAATCCTCTAAATTACCATATTTGCTTAGACCATATCCACTATTATTGTACATTATGTTTATACATCTATCGTATGCATACTGATCTTTATCGTCTTTTTGAGCTTTGATAATCATTTCTAGATTTCTTTTTTCTATTTCAATGTATTCTGCCTCAAATTCATCATTTGTTACTTTTGGATCAAATATTATATCTAATAATATTTCCAATACTTTTTCAAGATTGTTATTTATTTGAGGTAAATAATTATCATTTATGCTCTCAATGTAAAACTTTAAAACTAAATTATCTCCCGTCTTGTCTATACCACAATCAAAACTTGCTCCATACAACATTTCTAATTCTTCAGATATTTTTTGATATGTTTCATATTTGTGACTTCCACTTCTTAAGATTGCTGGAATTAAAGCATTTTTTGTTATGTTTTCTTTTTCTAATGGTATTGTTAAAAATACAACTGTAAAATCTGTTTTGAAATTATCATTTTTTATTAAATGAACTTTTATGCCTTCTTTAATTTCTCTTTTTGTATATCTCACTCATTTTCTCCTTAATTTTTGTTTTTATTATTTGTATTTTTTACTTTTTTATTCTTATGCTAAATTTTCTTTTACAACTTTATTTATTGTTTTTCCATCTGCTGTTACGCCCATTTTTTCTTTTGCTGCCTTCATTACTTTTCCCATGTCTTTCATTGTTGTCGCTCCAAGTTCAGCAATTATTTGTTTTACTATAACTGTTATTTCTTCTTCTGTTAGTTGTTTTGGAAGGTATTTTTCTAGATAACTGATTTCTTCATTAATTTGATTTACTAAATCTTCTCTTCCACCTTTTTCATAATCTGCTATTGAATCTTTTCTCTTTTTAACTTCTTTTGATATAAGTTCTATAATTTGTTCATCTGTTAATTCTATTCCTTTGTCTTTTTCTATTTGCAATATTCCTGCTCTTACCATTTGTATTGCATTTTTCTTTATTTCATTTTTTTCTTTCATTGCTTCTTTTAAATCTTCTAATAATTTCTTTTTCATTATTATTCCTCCTTTTTATGTGATGATATTATCACATTTTTCATATATTCTCAATCATATTCTATTTTGTTTACGCTATGATTTTTTAACATATAAAAAGAACACGCGTTATACGTGTTCTTGATATTTTTAGAATTTTCTTTTTCTTGCAGCCTCTGATTTTTTCTTTCTCTTTACGCTTGGTTTTTCGTAATGCTCTCTTTTTCTAACTTCTTGTAATACTCCGTTTCTAGCACATTGTCTTTTAAATCTTTTTAGAGCATCTTCTATATTACCATTATTAACTTTAATCTCTGACATTTTATCTCCCTCCTTCCGAAGCTTAACACCATCTTGTGGGATTACTTTTTTCTTATCTTACCGGCTCTATGTATCTCCGATGTTAAATATTATACCTTAATGTGTATAAAATTGTCAATATAATTTTGTCTAAAAATCTTTTAATGTTCTTGTTCTTTGTATTCTTTCTATTATCTCGTCTTGTTTTTTCTTATCTTCTGCTGTAAATACTGGTCTACTTGGATATCTTTTTAATGTTTCTTGTTCAACTGTCTCAGTTACAACTCTCCCCCAGTTTTGTGTATGATATATTCTTTTAGCCTTGTCATCTTTTGCTAATTGATATAAGGCTGTTCTATTTATTTTTTGTTCGTCTGTTATAATACCAGAACCTTCAAATAGATCTGTATCAATTATATAGCTTGCCGCATTATTTGCAATTATTACTTTTCCTGCTCTATCTCTTTTAAACATTTTTTCTACTATTACTTTATTAATATTTGGTAATTTTAGAACTAAATGTCCATCTCTTGTCATTCTACTGCTATAATCTTTATCTAGAATTCTTAATAATTGCATTTTGTAACATGGGTCCATTATATATTCTTTTTTGTCAACTCCAGGTTCTGATATTTCTCTTTTATTTTTTCTTTTTTCTCTTGAAACTGGTGTGGATTCTATACTTTTTTCATCTTCTATAGCTAGTAATTGAAATAACTCTTCTCTTATATCTTGCTCGTCTTCTCCATCAAATGTGCTCATTATTAAAGTCATTTTTTCTTCGTCCGTCAATCCTTTTTTTAGTAAGTCTATTTTTATTTGTTCTATTCCAATTATTCCGTCTTTTATTTCTTGTTTACTGTCCGTTGGTTTTAAAGTACCTTTAGAAAACATTTCTCTTATGAATTGTTCTCCATTCCATTCTTTTATTGTTTCTAATGGAATAATATTTCTTTCATACAAATTTATGAAATCTTGTTCTTCCATGTCTTCACCAAGTTCAAAAATTATATTGTTTCCAATCTCATTTTTTTCTTCTGGTGTTTTTCCTTTTATTTTTAATTCTCTAAAAGCACTAAAGAATCTTTCTATTTTCATTTTTTCTTCTGGTGTCGCATTTTTCAAAGATTTATATTGTTCAATTAGTTTTCTTTCTGTTGTAATTTCATCGATTCCTTCTATTTTTACTAAGCTATCTAATGAAATATTTCCTAATTGATATAATTCAAGTATTTCTCTTGTTGTGAATGCTGGTATCTTTTCTGGGCTCATTTCTTTATCCATTAATTGAGTAATTATTTCGTCTTTGATTTCTAATTTTCCTAAACATAATTTAAGTTTCTCTCTAGTAATTAATCCATTTCTGTATAAATCTACTGCATTTTGCTGATTTAATTCTATGTATGTCGCTTTTTCATTTTCTTTTATATGTAATAAATTTAATATTTTTTTACTATATACTTCTCCAATTGTTATTTTACCGGCCTCTATTTTTCTTCTTATTTCAGCTAATTCACTTTTACCATAATATTTACCATCTATTATTTTTTCTTCAATGTCTTTTTCTAAGTCTGCATATGTATATCTTATGCCTTTTTCTTCTCCGCCAATTAGCTCCATTTCTCCACTAATTCTTGCTCTTTTATCTGTTATTAATTCATATGCTTTTTGCATTATTAAGACTAATGCTTTATGATTCATTTCATCCATGTCGCTATGTTTTGCTCTTTCCAATGTGTCTTTTGCTCTGAATGCTGAAACTAATAAGAATTTGTCCCAATCTATATATTCTGCATTTTCTGTTAATTCTTCTCTGAATGCTGGTAAAAATTCATAGAAACTTTTATCTTCTTCATATGCTCCATTTTCTATGTAACGAATTAATTTTTCTCTTGTTATTCCTTCATCCTTTGAATGGGTTTTTATAATGATATTTTGTCTCATCATGTTACCAACTTCAGGATTTTTACAATAAAATCGTTCTATATCATTTAATATTTGCACTAATAAAAAATAATCAAACTCTGGCATATCTTTCATTTTATTCAATCTATCTAAACTATTTTTTATTTCATCTTGATGTTTTTTCCTTTGTGAAATATTTGTATATTCTCTCGTATCATATGCTTTTTCTATAAAAGTATCATAATTTGTGTCTACTAACACTGTCGGATTTTGTGCTAAATACTCAGACATTTGACGCAATTTTCTATCTCTTTCTGGAACTTGATACGCTTTTACAGTAGCTGGAATTTTCTTTTCTCCACTAATATACAAATAATTTAAAAATATGAATTTTTTAACATCAAATTCTTTTTCATGATTTTTCATATATTGAATAATTTCTCTTGTTCCCATTTTATCTGCTATTTCATAAAATTCCTCTGCAGTCTTATCATTTTTAAAACATGTTATTGTATCTAATATTGGCATGTATAAGCCTATTTCTTGAATAATTTCTTCGATATTTAGTCCTTTTAGACTTTTATCCATATATACTACCTCTCTTTTTTTATCACTATCTTGTATTATAGCATATTCTTCGGCTTTTTGCAATTATGTAAACTCCATTAATGGCAAAAAAATAACGGCTTTTAGCCGTTTTATTTTTTTATTCAACTTCTGGTGCTCCTACTGGACATACGCCTGCGCATGTTCCACATTCTATACAAGCTTCTTTATTTATTTCATAATGTTCATTTCCTTGTTCGATGCAACTCATTGGACAAGCTCCTGCACATGCACCGCAACTTATACATTTGTCTGTAATTTTGTATGCCATTTATATCACTCCCTTCATTTGCTACCTATTATAACAACCTTTTAACTACTTTTGCAATATTTTTTTTAACTTGTTTTTCATTTATATTTAATAATTTTCTGTTTTGCATTATAAGTTTTCCATCAATTATTACTGTATCAACATCTGCACCGTTTGCTGAATATACTAAATTCGTACATACATCATTTTCAGGATATAAGTGTGTTTTGTTTGTGTTAATGAATATTAGGTCAGCCTTCTTTCCTACTTCTATTGTTCCTATTTCATCATCTAATCCTAGTACCCTTGCTCCTTCTATTGTAGCCATTTTTAGTATGTCATATGCTTTAATTGAAGTTGGTTCCATTGTATTTATTTTTTGTAAATATGCTGCTGTTTTCATTTCTTCAAACATATCTAATGTTGTTGTACTTCCAATTCCATCTGTTCCTATTCCAACATTTATTCCGTTTTTTCTAAGTTTAGTTACATCACATATTCCTGATGATAACTTACAGTTACTTATTGGATTATGTGAAATACCACCTTTAATATGTTTTAATATCTCTAAGTCAGAATCTGATATATAAATACCATGTGCTAATACGACTGGAACATCAAATACATGTAAATCATTTAAGTATTCTGTCCCTGTTTTGTTATATCTTTCTCTAATTATTTTATCTTCTTGTAATGTTTCAGATAAATGGATGTGAATTCCTGTATTTAGTTCTTTAGCCAAATCTACACAAAGTTGTATAGTGTCTGGGCTACATGAATATGGTGCATGGGCTGAAACATATATTTTAATTTTACTATCTGGATAATTATATTTTTCATGGTATTCTCTTGTTCTTGTTATTTTATCCTTTATTGATGTGTCTGTTATACACCATGCTATAACTCCTCTTAGGCCTGACTCTTCTGCTGCTTCTACTGTTTTATCCATTCTAAAATACATATCATTGAATGTTGTTGTACCTGTTTTAATTAATTCTATGCATGACAAAAAAGAATTCCAATAAATATCTTCTGGTCTTAATCTGTCTTCAACTGGAAAAATTGCATTTTCTAGCCAATCCATTAATTTTTGATCATCCTTATAACCTCTGAAGATGCTCATTGCTAAGTGTGTATGTGTGTTAACTAGACCTGGCATTACAACCATTTCTTTTGCATCTATAATTTTAGCGTCTTCGTCTACTATGTTTTCTTCTATTTTAGCAATTTTATTTTCTTCTATTAATATGTCTGTCTTTTTTATATTTGGTTCATCACCGACCATGTCTAGTAGTGTAGCATTTTTAATTAATGTTTTCATTTTTTCTTCTCCTTAAATTGCTATATGTCGTCGTTTGAGTTTTTGCTGTCTATTTGTTCTAATTTTTCTAGTTTTTCTAATTCCTTTAAATCCTCTTGACTTTCAACATCTAGCTTATCTTCATCTTCTGCATCTTTTATAATTTTTATATCTTTTGCATTAAACTTTTTATAATATGTTTCGTCACCATCATTTAGTTTTACTTTTATTATTTCTTTTAAAGTTTCGATTCCACAAACTTCGCCAGTTCCTTCTTCTGTCTGTACTATGGCCCCTATTTTAGGTAATCTTTTTAGTTTTTCTTCATAAACGTTTTGTTCATATTTTAAACAACACATTAATCTGCCACAGCATCCAGAAATTTTAGATGGATTTAATGAAATATTTTGTTCTTTTGCCATTTTTATTGATACTGTTTCAAAATTACCTAAAAATGAGCAACAACATAGTTCTCTTCCACATGCTCCGTTTCCACCTATTCTTCTTATTTCATCTCTAACACCAATTTGTCTTAATTCTATTCTTGTTCTGAATATTGCAGCTAAGTCTTTAACTAAATCTCTAAAATCAATTCTTCCATCAGCTGTAAAATAGAAAATAAGTTTACTTCCATCAAATTTATATTCCGCATCTACCAGTTTCATTTCAAGTCCATGTTTTTCTATTTTATCTTGACATTTTTTCAATGCATCTGGTTCTTTTTTCTTATACTCTTCATATGATTTTGTGTCTTTTTCTGTTGCTATTCTTATTACCTTTTTTAATGGATTGTTTAAGCTTTCTTCTTTTATTTCTTTATTTCCAACTATTATTTCGCCATATTCGTCACCTAAAGCTGTTTCTACTATAACTTTTGTTCCTGGTTCTAATTGCAAATCTTGTGGATCAAAATAATACATTTTGCCTGGCTTCTTAAATTTGACTCCAACTATTGTTTTCATTTACTTCCTCCCATATTCTAAGTAGCATATAGTCAATGCTCATGTCGTAATTGCTATTTGTTTTTAAATGATTTATTGTTTCTTGAATATATTTTACGCAATTTAAGTATTTTATATTGTTTTTATTTTTTCCAATATAAAATAATGATACAATGCAGTATTCTAAGATTCCGTATATTTCTTCTTTTATAAATGCTTCTTTGCCTTTTGTTAAGAAATCTATTTTATCTTTACTTTCTATCATTTCTATGAATTTATCTACTGCTGAATAAATTTCTTTTTTCTCTAGTATTTTTATTGCTTTTCCAATGCTACCATCAAAAAACTCAAACATTTTTTCTGAAATGTTTGTTGTATCATAATTTTTATGGGCCAACAATTCTGTAACTTCACTATTAGTTAATTTTTCAAAGACTATTTTGGTGCATCTTGACTTTATTGTATTTAATAACATATCTGAGTTTGATGATATTAATATAATTACTATATATTCTGGTGGTTCTTCTAATGTTTTCAACAAACTGTTTTGAGCTTCTTTAGTCATTTTGTCACAATCATTTATAATGTATATTTTTTTTGATGACAAAATTGGTTTTTCATACACAGTTGAAATCATTTCTCTTATTGTATTTATCTTTATTGTTTCTCCTTCTTCATTTATGATTGTGAAGTCAGGATGATTTTCTGTATCAAAACAAATGCATGACTTGCAAGTGCAGTTTTCTGCTTTGTTTAAGCATAAAATTTGCTTTGCAAATTCTTTTGCTATTTCCTTTTTTCCAATTCCATCTTCGCCTAAGAATAAGTAACTGTGCAAAACATTACTATTCTGCACAATTTGCTCGAATTCTTTTCTTATTTTTATGTTGCCTTTTATATCAGTATTTATCATATTTACACCACACTTTATTTTTTGTCTGGATTTCCCCATGTGCTTAATGGCCAAAATCTAAATGCCACTTTTCCCTCTATTTTACTGATTGGTATACATCCAAAAGATCTACAATCTGTACTTTGAGGTCTGTTATCTCCCATTGCAAATATGTATCCATCTGGAACAATTAAGTCTGTAAAAGCTCCATCGCAAGCTGTTGTAACTACTGATGAATCTAAATAACTTTCTTCAAGTTCTGTTCCATTGATATATACTTTATTGTCTTTGATTTCAACATGTTCACCTGGCAATCCAATTACTCTTTTTATGAAAGTTGTCTTTCCCCATTCTAAACCATAATACACAAATTTTTGGAATATATTTTTTGGTTCATTATTATATACAGCAACAGGATTTGACATGTCTGCATCTTCTTGACTTATTTTTAGCACACTTGGTGCTTCGAATGTAATTATTTCTCCTCTTTTTATTTCAGAGTGAAATGTTATTGCTAATCTATTTAAAATTAGTCTTTGATCTGGTTTTAATGTTGGGTACATTGATCTTTGTTTTACTATTGTTGGTGTCCCTACAAAATTTCTAACAACTAATGCTAATACGACTGCTATTATTACGCAATATGCCCATTCTAAAATATTTTTAATTTTTGGATTCAATTTTATCTGCCTTTCTAATATTTTTTATTATTTTTTTGTTGTCTTTTTTGTCGTTGTTGTTTTTTTCGTTGTAGTTTTCTTTGGTGCACTTTTTTTCTTTTCTTCTACTGGTTCTTCTGAAGCATCCGATGTAAACATGTCATCTGTAAACATTGAGTATTCGCTTGACTCTGCTTTTGGTTCTTCAGTAACAACTTCTTCAACAGTTTCAGGCTCTTTCTCTTTTTCTGGTTCTGAATCTGAAAAACTGTTATCTTCAAATATATTAATATCTAAATCATCATCTTTTTTCTCTGGTTCCGTTTTTTCTTCAACTTCTTCTTCAGTTACATTTACTGGTTCTTCATTATTTGAACTAAATATATCTACAACAGGTTGTTCTTCTTCAGCAAAATTTAATGATTCTTCTTTTTCTGGTAATTGATCATTTTCTTGATTAGTTTCTTCTGGTTCTGACATATTAGTATCTTTCTTATTATCATTTCCAAAATCTATTGCTTGAATATTAGTTTTTGAATTTAACATTTCTTGTCTCTTATTAAATAATTCTTCCATCTGTTCTTCTGCTGCATGTTCATCCATTTGGTCTAATTCTTCTAGCTCTTCGTTATCTTCAACTTCTTCATCTTCATTATCTTCATTATCTTTTGATTTTATATTATGCTTTTTCTTCATCTTATAATTGTCTGGTAAATTATCAATCATGTACATTATTACCAAAACTAATACTATTACTATTATTCCAGCAATTATTATCAATGCTCTTTCTGTTGAGCCTAAATTCGCATTTTGCAATAATTCTTCCATATACAACCATCCTTTTTGTTTATTTATTCAACATCCTTTTCTTTTTCTTCTCTTTTAGTAGGGATTCTTATCACAACTTCTGTTCCTTTTCCTAGCTGACTCTTTATATTAATTTTTGAGTTATTTTTTTCTAAAATCTCTTTTGCTATTGATAATCCTAATCCAGTTCCTCCCATTTCTCTAGTACGTGCTTTATCTACTCTATAAAATCTTTCAAATACCTTTTCTAGATCTTCTTCTGGGATTCCTATTCCATTATCTATAACTTTAATGTATGCATCATTGTATACAAATCCAACATAAATTTTTATTTCTCCATTTTCTGGAGTATATTTTATTGCATTTGTTAATATGTTAGTTATTACTCTTTCTATTCCACTTTTGTCTGCTACAACGTGTGGAACGTCTGCTGTTACAAAACATTCAGCTTTTTGATTTTTCTTTTCTATTTCAAAAATTAGACTATCATATATTGCTTTTACTACTTCGCCTAAGTCAAACTCTTCTTTTCTATTTTTTATCATATCAGCATCATATCTTGATAATGTTAGTAAATCACTAACAAGTTCTGCCATTCTATTTGCTTGAGTTGAAATTCTCTTCAAAAACTTCTTAGATGTTTCTTCATCACAATCATCTTCTAATAATGTATCTGAATACCCTAATATTGAAGTTATTGGTGTTTTTAGTTCATGAGATACGTCTGCAACAAATTCTGTTCTCATTGTATCTAGTTTTATATGCTCTGTTATATCTTGAATTACAACAATAGCTCCTCCAGGTCTTCCTTCTTCACTTTCAAATGCTGCAAAAAATAGATTTAATGTTTTCTCTCCTACTGTTACTCTTTCTTGAGTCGATGTCCAATTTTCTAGATATATTATCTTTTCTAAATTCACATCTATATCAAGTTTTTCAAATACTTCTTCAAATGTTTGCTCTTTTCCAGATAAACTTAGAAGTTTGTCTGCTGCATTATTTTTATGAATTATTTTTCCTTCTATATTAAAAGCTAATATTCCATCATTCATATGAAGTAATATTGTTTCAATTTGTTTTTTCTGTCTAGAAACCTCTTTTAAATTTTCATTTAATTCACTA
>OIYR01001753.1_pt1 | contig 10356 bp, 9 predicted proteins | sample 1588221 | NCBI WGS metagenome assembly OIYR01 (sample SAMN03283292) | human gut metagenome | biome: human-associated habitat; material: feces | host: Homo sapiens | place: Peru | collected 2012 | reverse complement strand
TTTCATCCGAATCAATTAAACTATTGATATCTAATACAATAAAATCTGAATCTTTATCTACATTAATACTAGAGTGACCATTAAAGATTTTAGCATCAGTAGTGGTTACTCTTTTCATTAGGGAGCAAATTTTTTCAAGTGATTCGATAACATTTCTTGGCTCTTTATTATCTTTAGCCTCTTGTAGATTATGGCACAACTTATTATAAAGATCTTCCATTATAGGATAGTCTTTACTTTTTAACTTTGAAACATCGGTGTCAAAATCGATACCTTTATCTTTATAAGTTTCTATTAATGCATCTTCAATTTTAGTTAAATTATAACTAATTACTTCATCATCATAAATTTTTCTAGGTGAAGCATATGAGTTTTTATATACTCCATCGACTTCATCTTTATACCCAACAATAACATTATATTTAGAAAGTAATTTATTTCTAAATTCATTATTTTCTTGTTCTTTTTACCTTGTTTTGATAATCGGACGCAAAGATACGGATAATAACTGAAACTACAAAGCAAATTGCCTACGAATCGCCTTGATGATATTGTTACGGGCCACATCCGGTTTCATCGCCTCTTCCAAAAGCATACTATCCGGAGTAACCTGAATAACTCTATCAAATCCTGCATCCAGCATCGCCTGCCTATCGCTCACACCGCCCGACACAAGCCACACAAGGGGGAATGAAGATTCCGGGGATTTGCAATCCCCGGCAAGCTGCGAGCAAGCAACATGGCTTTTATCCGATTCCTTACACTTCAGAACATGCTCCAATATGCGCTGCGGCAACTTCCCCATCAAGGTCTGACGGTCGCTATGTCCCTCGCCCGTAATCACGAGATCAGCATCCTGACTGAGCGCATCAAAACCTATCTCATCCAAGAGAAGCTCAGCCCCAGGACGAGCCTCGGCATTGAAATATTGCAGGAAAGCATAGCCCAAGCCTCCGGCAGCACCAGCTCCAGGAGTCTCACTCCTATCATATCCGAAATGCTTGGCGCTTACCTCGGCAAACTTCCTTGCTCTATCATCCAGCATCTGCACCATCTTAGCATCGGCTCCCTTCTGAGGCGCAAAGACATGAGCCGCCCCGTTTTCGCCGCAGAGCGGATTGGTAACATCCGAAGCCAGTACGAAGCTGCATTCCTGTCGGATTTTCTTCCAATCGTCGCCCATCGCCTTGAGCATTCCGATGCCGCAATCGGATGTGGCGCTGCCGCCCAAGCCCACGATGAAACGGCGCACGCCCCAGCGATAAGCATTCATTATCATCTCGCCCACGCCCCATGAAGTAGCCTTCATCGGGTTGCGCTGTTCGGGCTCAATCAGAGCCAGTCCGGCGGTCTGCGCAATCTCGATAATCGCCGTATCATCCACGATTCCATATTCCGCCTCAATCCATCTCATCAGCGCATCATGGGCATGAATCCTCACTCGCTCTCCCTTCATCGCCGAGAGAAAAGCATCGAGCATTCCCTCTCCCCCATCACTCATTTCCAGGGTAATGATTTCGGGAGAAGCATCTTCTGAATGCAAATTCTTCTTTTCGGGAGAAGCATCTTCCGCATTCCATTCCTTTAATCCCGAAGCAATCGCCTCATTCACCTCTCTGCTCGAAAGGCACCCCTTATAAGAGTCACAAGCAATTATTATTTTTTTCATGCTTAATCATCATTTATCAAACAACCCCAATTCTCCTTTTAACCTCATCACTTCCTTGTCAAAATCCGACAAGAACTCACGGTCTTGAATCACCCTGAACTTATCATATTCCTCATAAGCTTTCAACCGAGCTTCAAGAGCCGAAACCTTTCCCTTATCTATCAAAATTGGATAAGATGATAATTCAAGAAAACCATCCAAGAACTTGACCCATTGTTCCATAGTCGTTGGAATATGGCGTTTGGCACGATTGGCAGCTAAGTCAATATAAGCAGAAACAATACCATTCAATTCCTTCATCTGTTCTATATGCAAATAATTCTTTGCTATTGTCACATCCGATTTCAACACCTTACCATCAGGAGCTTGAGCCCAAGAAGTTAATCCCATGTGTTGCTTGGTTGCATCGGCAGAAGAATAAACGATTTCTGCTGCCGTCTTACCCGTAATTGCCCAATGCAACTTATTCTGTACCTTGGCATAAAACTCCTGCGTTGTAGTAGCATTCTTCTGATAATCGCAAGCCGTGGCATAAATATCTGTTATTTTTTGATAAGCCATACGCTCGGATGCTCGAATCTCCTGAATACGTTCCAGCAACTGATCAAACTTCACCTGAACCTGCTTTCCACCTTGCTTAAAACGCTCATCATCTAACACGTAACCGTTTCGGATAAATTCGCTCAAGGTATTGGTTGCCCATTGACGAAAACGAGTTGCCTTGTAACTGTTCACACGATAGCCCACCGCAATAATCATATCCAGATTATATACATTCATTTCGTATTTCTTCCCATCCTCCGCAGTTATCCAAGATTTTTGGATAACTGAATATTTATTGAGTTCTCCGCTGTTCAAGATTTCATTGATGTGATAGCTCACTGTTCGCACATCTACTTGAAAGATTTCTGCAATTCTCTTCTGTGTCGTCCAAACCGTATCTCCATCAAAGACTAATTCCACTCTCAGTTTTCCTTCCGAATCTGAGAAGAACACAATATCCGTATTGGTATAAGTATCAGCATTTTGTAATGAAGAAGAAGATAAATTCTGCTTACCAGAAAAATACTCTAATGCAGGCAATGCATTCTCTTTCTTGGAACTGAGCGACATAGAAATAAGAAGGCAAGCATAACGGGAAAGATGGTAGGACTTCAGCTTTCTCTTTGCCTCACTACCAATAGTAACCATTTCGTTGACTTCAACGAAATGGTCTTCTACACTCTTATTGTTTTGTACACATAAGACCTTAGCCTTATCTATGATTTTGCTAAAATTACGATAATCTGCATAACCAATAACAGATGCCAATTCCCTAGCCGACCAAAATTCTTGTCCAGCCTCATCCATCTGTCTGATACTATCAAATCTCTTATTCATATCCTATTTATTTTATCATTCCCTAAAGCATCACCAATGAGGAGTGACGCTTTCCCGCCCGCAAAATTAGCCATTATTCCTGAAACCACAAACCTTTTTGGGAAAAACTTTCGAAAATAGATGCTTCTGATAAGAGCTGATAGAAAAAAGAGGTTAAAACATTTGGCTATTAAAAAGATTCCTCGTATTTTTGCAGTAGATTTTTCAAAGGTTTTCAAAAGGTTAAAGGCTTATGTGCAAATATGAAGAAATAGAAGGTTGGCGACTCTCGAATGGCAAGACGATTCGGGAAATCAACAATGCCGTACACGATGAGGTGGAACGAATCTACCTGGAAGCGTGGGCGAAGGGCATTTCCGTGCCGTATTTTGAGGGGAAAAAAGTTTTTCTAGCTAATCCTGACGGAAGTGATGATGAAGTGACATTTGACATGAATACTAGAAAATATACAGTTATCCAACAAGTAGCAGCTCCGGGAAAAGGTAAAATGGGCTACTTGCTTCAAGCATAATTCTCAAAAAATTGCAACTATGACACGACGACTAGAATTCACCATTATTGCAGGGCCAAACGGAGCTGGAAAAAGCAAACTTGGCCCATTCTATTCAAGTGTAAAAGCATTTGATGGAGATCAACTTGCCATGAAACTTCGTAAGGAACATCCAGACTGGAAAGATTCGTGGGTAGAAGGAACCGTTATCTCCACACTAATGAAAGAGAAAGACGAAGCTATCCTATTAAAGAAAAATTACGCCTTTGAAACTAATTTCTCTTCAGATTTACCTGTCAATCTTATCAAAGATTTTAAAAATGCAAACTATAAGATTTGTTTGATATATTTCGGTCTATCTCATATTATCGACTCCTCCACTCGTGTTGACCAACGCTATATACTGGGCGGTCATAATGTAAACCAAGACGTGATAGAATATAACTTCACGGAAGGCATCAAACGAGTAAGAGCCTCTCTACCACTTTTCGAAAACATTCTTTTCATTGATGGCACTTCCGATTTTGGCGACATTGTTGCCATTCACATAGAGAAATCAGGCAAACATCAGATTACAGATCACCCAGCCGAATGGTTCGACAAATACTTCAAAGAAGCATTCGATGCGCTTGTTGATGGCGAGGAAAAATAGTTCTTTTACAAGATTCTAGCAAATCATTTTATACCCAATTCCCCTTACATTGATGATTCTGATATTTTCATCGGCAGATAACTTGTGGCGGAGCTTGGTGATGAAAACATGGAGACTGCGGGAATTGAAAAAGCTGTCATCACCCCAAAGTTTCAGGAGAATATCCTTACTCTCTACCACTTGATTCTTGCTCTCCACAAGCATGCGAAGGATTTCTGATTCACGATGTGACAGTTCTGTATCTTTACCATCCAACTGCAGAATCTGACTGGTAACATTCAGGCGATAACGACCGATGGAGAGCCATGGATCAGCAGCATTCGGATTATCAGGAGAAACATTCCCCCCTTCCTGTTCTTCAGAAGAAATATTTCCTGCAGAAGCCCGATGACAAAGCGACTTGATACGGACGATGAGCTCCTGGATGGCAAACGGCTTCTTCAGATAATCATTGCCACCCAATTCAAATCCCTCTACCACATCATTCACCGCCGAACGAGCCGTGAGGAAAAGCACAGGAGTACGGGAATCCGTCTTGCGGATACGGCGCACCATCTCGAAACCATCCATTTTGGGCATCATCACATCCGCAACCAGCACATCAGGCTTCTGTTCTGCAAACATACGAAGCCCCTCTTCGCCATCATGCGCCGTTCGCATCTCGAAGCCCTGCGCCTCCAAGGTGTCGCTCAGAATCATCGCCAAGGATGTTTCGTCTTCTACCAGTAATACTTTTATCTTATTCATTGTTTCTTTTTTACTTTTTACTTTTTTACCCTTTTACCTTTTTACCTTTAAGAAAATGCAGGGTAAAGCAGCTTCCTTTTCCCGGTTCGCTTTCTACGGAAACAGAACCGCCCATTTTCTCCATCAGGCTCTTAACATAGAAAAGCCCGAGACCATAGCCCTTGACCGTATATTTATTGCCATCCGTCACCCGATAGAACTTGTCGAAAATATAAGGCAATTTATCGTGGGCAATACCGATTCCATTATCTGATACGGAAACCAGCACTTCATCCTCGGCTTTTTGGAAAGCCTTGATTTCTATCTTCACGCTATCTTCAGAATACTTGATGGCATTGTCTATGAGATTGCTCACGATGTTTGAGAAATGCATCCGGTCGGCATGAACCACCAGATTTTCCGGTTCTACGGACAATGAAATACTCACTTTTTTATCCGTTCTTTCTCCTGATTTCACTTTCAGCTGATGCTGGGAGATTAATGGTTCAATCACCTTCTTCATTGGAACTTCCACGATATTGAGAAGCATCGATTTCCGTCGTTCCATACTCATCGACAGAATCTGTTCCACCAATCCGCTGAGCGTCTGCAACTGCTCCTGGGCAATGGTGAGATACTTGAGCGCCTTATCAGGATGCTGGAGCATTCCGTAGTTCAGCAGGGAGTCGGTGGCAGCATAGGCTACGGCTATCGGAGTCTTCAATTCGTGCGTGATATTATTGGTGAAATCACTCTTCATCTCATCAAGCGTCTTCTGCTTGAGCATCGTATGAATCAGGAACCAAAAGACGAAAGCCAGGATGAGCATAATGAAGAGCGATGTGGCAAGGATGCCTGCCATCTGGCTGAGCACAGTCATCGTAAGCGGCTCTAGGGTAAGGACATATTTCTCCTCATTCGCCTCCCCCTCATTACAAACCACATATTGGTATTGCTTGGCATTGGCGGAAGGCATATACCCCTTCGTCGTCACTTTCACCAAAACCTTCTTTCCTGCAAAAAGCTGAATTTGATGCGGAAGTGGATGAATATCGTCGCCCACCAACAAACTGTCTGAAAGCATCTTGGCAACCCATGCACTGTCATAGTCATTGATGTCTGGTTTGGCGATTTCATTCAATTTGCCAAACAACGCTTGTTGCACCATAGTTGCCAGCTTGCCCGACATCATCATCATCAATTCCTGATCCTTGTCATCTTCACTATGCTTCTCTTGCTTGGTAAAAGTTGTTTGAACAGACTGAACAACCTTTCCTCCACGAACCTTTTTCACCTTTACCTTTTGATCTATATCATCGTCTTCATCCATAGAAAAAGCAACAGCACCCGTCAGTTGTCTATGAGGCCCTTTATCATCATTGCGCAATCGTTCGATTCGCTTCTTCATCTCCATGAAGTGAGCGTATTCCATTCCATCCTTGATTTTTGCTTCAACCTCCTTTTCCTGAGACTGATAAAGCCCCACGAGCCAATAGGTCTGATATGCGAAGATGCAGACCAAAGCCGTTATGACGAGCGTAACTATGTATTTAAGATGTAACTTCATTCTTTCCTTTATTAAAGATTTTTCCAGATGAATTAAATACTCATTTTCTGAAAATCGGATAAACCTCCGTGGTATTCTTCCATCCCCATTTACCATTCTTTTGTGGCGCAAACTCTCGTCCCATCTTGGCTCCTATCCCCCAATGTTGATTGAACATCACTTCCATGAAGCCACCATAGCTGCTCTTGGGATTGAAAGGAGACATGATGACGCTTCGAGGGTCAGAGGTTTTCGTTGGAACATATTGTCCATAGAATCCCACTGTGAGCCAGTCGTTTACCTGATAAGCCATTCGTCCACCAAAAGAAGCTTTGGTGAGATTGCCAAATCCATATACTCCCGTGTTTATCTTTTCTATCCCGACATAAGGAGAAAAAACAAAACGCCCGAAATTTTGTTGATAAACAACCCCTGCAGTCTGCCTATTCATCAGTCCTGGGACTTCAATACCCGAAGAATATACCGCCATCGTACCCAAATTCGGGGAAGGAAGAGAAATATGAGGTATTGCATTCGGCGCAATCTCTAAAGGTTTTCCTTCTTCCGACATCCAAGGTGCATTCGATTCAGAGTAATAAGATTTGCCTTGAAGTACAGGAAATCCACCGAGCGAAGGACGAGAATATTCCAACGACATACCTTCCTTAAACGACATACCTTCCTTAGGTAAAGATGCCTTCGGAATGGAATCCAAAGAAACACTCTTCACTTCCTGTGCTTGCATTACCAATGTACAAAAGCAAGCCACAACTGCCAATATGAATATTCTTCGTTTCTCTTTCATGCTTGCAAAAGTAATAAAAAAGAAGATAAGTAAGATACTTTTCAGGAAATTATTTCTGATTTGATAAGACTAAATAACACTTCTGATAAGACTTGATAATCAAAATTCCTTGCTGACACGAGATTTTTGCAGTACTTTTGCAACCGAAATCGGGAGGGTTTCTTCCGAAAGAACGATAAAACGATAAGAAGAATATGAAAAGATTGGTTATATTAAGCGCTTGCCTGGCCATCAGTCTTGCCGACTGGGCACAAGGAAACAGAAATGATTCCCTGAGAATGGACAGCATCATCCATTCCCTCCCCGATGTGATGGTAAAAGGCAACCGACCTATCGTAAAGGTAAAAGGGGCGACATTGACCTATGACCTGCCTCAACTCTTCAAAAACCATCCAGTGGATAATGCCTATGAAGCCATCAAGCAACTGCCTGGTGTGAGCGAACAAGATGATGCCTTGACTCTCAACGCCCAATCCGTAACCGTGATGATAGACGGCAAGGCTACCACCATGACGAGCGAGCAGCTCTATTCGCTTCTGAAAACGATTCCTACCAGCCGCATCGCCAACGCTGAAGTTGTCTATTCAGCCCCAGCCCGCTATCAGGTAAAGGGACAGGTCATCAACCTCCTGCTGAAGCACAACACAGGCTTTCACTCCCTGCAAGGCGAGTTCTTCGGTGGCTACACCCACCAGAACCGCAACAGTTACACAGAGCGCGCCTCCTTACTCTTCACCAACAAGAAATGGGAAATAGACATGCTCTATTCTTTCGGTCATGGCAAGAGATATTATTACTATGATAATGAGTTTGCCCACACCTTGACTGATGGCACTTCCTATGCCTTCTCTACACATAGCGACAATATCAAACGCCATCTCAACCACAACATCCGACTGGGAATCAACTATCATCTGGCAAAGGATCATCAGCTCAGCTTTGCCTACACCTCACAGCTCAATAACACGAGAGGAACTTCAGAGGATGATGGCGATTTCACATCCCTTCTCAGAATCCATGCCAAGAGTCAGTTTCACAATTTCCGCCTGGATTACTCCACACCATTCGGCTTCTCGGCAGGAGCAGAATACACCTATTATAATTCTCCGGATGAACAATGGCTGAAAAGCAATCTCTACGATGAGATTTACGACATCACAAGCCAGCAACGGATCGACAAATGGCACGCTTACCTCAAGCAGGAGCACGACTTAGGAAAAGACTGGGGCTTGAACTACGGCATCAATTACACCACATCAAGAGACAAGAGCTCGCAGGAGAACAACAACAAGTCTTCTGATGGCAATACCATTCAAACTGAAGATCAAATGAGCTTCTACATCGGAGCCAGCAAGTCGTTCGGACAAAAACTCATGATGGAAGCATCGCTCATGGAAGAATATTACCACACCCCAATCTGGGATGAGTGGAACCTCTTCCCAACACTCTCCATCACCTATCTTCCAAAAGCTGGACACATCATCCAATTCGACTTGGATTGCGACAGAGATTACCCTACCTATTGGTCGGTGAAGGACTTCACCACCTATAATGCGGGCGGATATGGAAAGATTGTAGGAAACCCGACGTTGAAGCCATCACGAGACCTCAGCCTCTCGCTTACCTATATTCTGCACAGCAGATACGTGGCAAGTCTCTTCTTCAACAACTCGAAAGATGAATTTCGTCAGCTTCCTTACCAGAGCGACAAGAAGAAGGAGATGGAATACAAGCATGTCAACTTCGATCATGTAAACCAGGTAGGCTTGATGCTCACAGCCCCAATCAACATAGGCAACTGGTGGCAGAATCGCCTTACCTTCACTGGCGTATATCAGAACGACAAGAATTCCCACTTCTATGATCTTCCATTCGACCGCAGCAAATGGTTCTGTCAAGCCCAGTGGAACGGCACTTTTCTATTTGGCAAGCATGTGCTTCTCAACTTCGATGCTTCCGTCCATACCGACGCCATCCAGGGAATCATCGACATCCCAGCCTCAGGCTATCTCAACGCTGCCCTCACCTGGAAGCCACTCAAGGATGACAAGTTCCAGCTGAAAGCCTACTGCAACGACATCTTCGAGACAGGCGACAACCATCTGCACGACACCTACCGAGGTCAGCACGTCATCAACAAAATGTACTTTGGCAGAATCATCGGTCTCTCCCTCACCTATCGTTTCGGCGGCTACAAGGCCAAGCAGCATGAAGAAGTAGATACTTCCAGATTCGGGAAATAAAAACAAGAAAAGCTCACCAAGACCCTCAAAGTCCCGGCGAGCTTTTCTCGTTTCATATACTCTATTCAAGTTTCTTTACTTCAAAATATTGACATATCCCTTATTCTGTACCAATTCAGAATTTAAATCGATGCATTTCTGAGGAATCGGGAAGACAGTGGTGTAGCCGGAGGATTCACCCTGAAGAGGCGTACGGAGATCGTAGGCACCGGTGAATTTGCCGAAACGGATGAGATCCTGACGACGCCATCCTTCCCATACCAACTCCAGCAACCGCTCTTCCAGAATGTTATCGAGCGTAGCCTTACGGTAAGGCATTCCCACACGGGCACGAATCCTATTCAACTCCTCATCACCATTCTCTCCGTTTCGAACCTTTGCCTCTGCCTTCATCAATAAAGCATCTGCATAGCGGAAAAGAACTATGTCGTTACTCTGCAACTTGCCGTCCATATAAGAGGTTCTATCCACCTCATACTTCGCCATTCTCGCTCCAGCCGTCTTGACAAACTTACTGTTGGTCAAGTTTTGAGCCACTTCAAAAGGCTGATACTCCAACGGCTTTCCATTATCCATCAGCAGTTCATGACCATCTACCTTTACCACTCCCGCCACAAAGTTCATCTTGCAACGGGCATCTTCATCTGCCTCGCCATAATGGTTGGCTTTCATCGTAGAAATCGTGGCACAGGTACCATTCTCACTTCCCCAGCCCAAGGCACCGCCATGCGTATAATGATAAGAGCGGAAGAGGTAATGGAACTGGTTGGTGTAGATATTCTTATCCATAGGAATCGTGAAGATATTCTCCTTCGATGTCTCATTATGCGTAGAGAAATTGAATG